>Ga0214545_1000141_pt1 | contig 87618 bp, 54 predicted proteins | sample CNSS4metaG_FD_160064 | JGI IMG/M metagenome (GOLD analysis project Ga0214545, IMG submission 160064) | Root nodule microbial communities from cowpea collected in UCLA plant growth center, Los Angeles, California, USA - CNSS4 | ecosystem: Host-associated > Plants > Roots > Nodule | place: USA... | reverse complement strand
TATAAAATAAAAATTATTTCTTTTTTTTTTATATAAATATATATATATATATATATATATATATATATATATATATATATATATATATATATATATATATATATATATATATATATTATAATGTTATTTTTTAAAATTAACATTTTTATTAATTATTTTAAAATTTAATTATAATTTATTAAATTTAATTATAAATCGAATATAATTCTTAGATTTAATAGTTAAATAAAATATAATTATTTGAAATATTATTAGAATATAATTATTAAAAGTGACATTTAAAATTACTATAAATATTAGAAAATATTTTAAAAAATATATTGTATTTCTAAAATTAAGATTTAAATAGAAATATTTTATATTTTAATATCTAAAAAATAAAAAAAAAATATTAAATGTTTTAGATTTAAATGTCAACCTTAGAAATGTTAGTATATTGTTTTAAAACATTAATAATTATATTCTAGTAATATTTTAAATAATTCTATTCTATTTAACAATTAAATCTAGGAATTATATTTATTTTATAATAAAATCTAATAATTTATAATTGAGATTCAAAAATAATTAATAAAAATATCAATTTAAATAAAAACATTCCTATAATATTTACAAAAAATATATTTTTTCTCAAGTAAGAAGGGAAAAAAATTGCTTCATTTTAACCAAAAACTAAGGTTAAGTTGAACCAAAATAAAGAATATAGGGAATAAATTGAAAAAAATAATAAATGTAGGGACTAAAGTGAAAAAAGAGGAAATAATACAACCACAAACTAACACCTGACATAAATTTTACAAGTGGCACGATGTTGACTTGACACGTATATAGTTTTTTTAAAATTTAAATTTAAAAAAAAAATTAAAAATAAAAAAAATCAAGGGCCGACACGTCACATGTATTGTTCACTAACATTAATTATTTGTGCATCGTTAACAAAAATGACTAAATTAACCAAAAATAGGGGTGGCAATGTGGGCTTGGCCCCACACCAGGCCGTAGGCCCACCAGAAAAACACGGGGCGGGCTAAGACATTAAGCCTGTTGGCTTGCAAAAGTTCGGCCCGCATAAACCGCAACCCACAAGGATTGGCCCGAGACCCGCGACCCACATGAATAAATAAAAAAGAAGTTGAACTTGTGTATATTGGTTACTTTCCTTTTAGACTTCTGCATGAACATTTTAAATTCTTGTATAAGTGGAGAAAACAAGTGTTTTGTATTTTTAAATGTGTTAAAATTTGAAAAATACATCGTATATGTCAAAATACGAATATGATGAAAATGTTGAATTGTTAATTTATCATCCAACTCCCCAAAGTCCGTCTTTGCTTAATTTTGTGAAGTTGTTAAAGTTTTTCAAGTTATTGAATATCGAAAGCTTTACCATAATTTTCTTTTTCTTAGGAAAAAAAATTGGCCTGTCAGCAAGCCAGAACTTATGTAGGGCGGTCCAAACTTTTCAACCCGCATTTTCAACACGTTGCACGCCAAGTACGGGACATGCCTAAACGGGCCGGACCGGACTGTATTGCTACCCTTAACCAAAATGGATAAAAATTAGAACCTAATTAAATACAAAATGATAATGAGAACCAAATTGAATAAATATAACGAAAATAGGACCATATTTAAAAAAAGATAAATAATAAGATAAACTATTTACATTCTTTTAATTTTATGTTTGGCTGCTATAGTATGTGGGCATAGAGCAAAATTTGAGTTTGTAACATAAAAAAAAGAATTTTTGAACTTATTGGACACAAAAATGAAAAAAATAAATAAATAAAAATTTGGACGAAAAATCTGTGGGCAGGTTTTATACCATGGTTGTGAAGAAAATATAAAATATTTGAAAACATACACCTCTAGAAACGACCAAAATACCCTATCTTAATTCATTGACAACTGTCCATTTTCTAGGTTTTTTGGTAAGTTTATTTTCTTTTAAACATGGCCCGTGATCCGCACTGAGATCCTTGAGTATTTTGCTAACAGAATCCTCTTTTGTAGCCTCCTTTACGTTTGATTGTTTGCTAAAATATTACGATGATATCACGATTTTTGTTTTTAAGTGGGAATTCGGGTCCTTGGCGACCGAATTCCAACCTTCCAATTGTCATTTTTTCATTCCCTAGTTAGATTTTTGTTTGATTTTTTTAAAATAAATTAGAATTAGGATTTTTGAAATTTAAAAAAATAGACTTAAGAGTTTTTTTTTTGTTTTTGTAAAAAATGGTTGAATTAGAGGTTATATTTTAAAGAAAAATATATAGATTTAGTATTGTGTTTTTAGTTATTTTAGGTGTTATTTGAAAAAATAAAAAAATAAATGTTATTTTATTTTATTTTTTAATTTGTTGAGTTAAAAATAGATATAGTATTGTGTATTAAGTTATTTTAGGTGTTATTTGAAAAAATAAAAAAATAAATGTTATTTTATTTTCTTTTTTAATTTGTTGTGTTAAAAAAAGATATAGTATTGTGTATTGATTTATTTTAGGTGTTATTTTAAAAAAAATGTTATTTTATTTTCTTTTTGAATTTGTTGAGTTAAAAATAGATGTAGTATTGTGCATTAAGTTATTTTAGGTGTAATTTGAAAAGATAAATGTTATTTTATTTTCTTTTTCAATTTGTTGAGTTAAAAGTAGTAACAAACATGTGGGGATCAATGTGCAAATAAGTGAGGAGTTGCAATGGAGTTTTTGCCCACAAAACAGGTACTTAGTAGTAAAAAAGGCTAAAAAATGAAGTCAAGATCATGACTTTTTAGATTTCATTTGTTGTCTTATTGATTTGATAAAAATGTTATATAAACTCAATCCTATAATATTTCATGCAATAAAGCCAATGACATAAGTTTTGAAGACTAAAAAAATTATTTAGGTGCAGATAAATTATCCACAAAATAAGTACTTAGTAGTAAAAAGTGTTGAAAAATGAAGTCAAGATCATGACTTTTTGGATTTCATTTGTTGTCTTAATGATTTCATACAAATGATATATAAACTTACTGTCCATATAACATGTACTTAGTACTTAAAGAAAAGTTCAATTTAACACAAGAACTTTGTTACAACAATTAGAAAACTATTGTGAATGTTATTTTCGTGATGAATCAACATCCTTGTTTTGCTAATAGCCAACTATTATTGTGAACTAAAACGAAATAATAATTTGTAAGCGTTTTCGTTGACATGGTAAACTTAAATAAAGCCTGATTGGCATTCATCATGCAGTGTGTATATCAATTGTGACCGTCTACCTTTAGGACTTTATTTTGAATGAAACTATTAAAGTTGATGTCACATGATGGACAAGGCCAGTTGGTGTGTCCTTTGCATCTGCAAAGACAATCATGATCCGCATCCATAGAGGTTTCGGGCTATCCAAACTTTCACATAATAATGGACAAGGCAAATAGAGGTTTCCATTGATACACTTCATGTTTCCTATGAAAGTGTGTGGCCAGCATGTCACTTACACAACCACTCAGATTCAAGATGATGACGACTTGGATGGGGCTTTCAACATGATACAAGCCACCCCAATTGTTACATCTATTAAACTCTGCACCACCTACAACTCAGGTACCATACCTTCACAACCAAATTCTAACACATTTTCTTGCACATGATCCACAACCAAACACCCAAGCCACACAGGAACCATTTGACCTTAACATTACCTATCTAGGGGAATAGCGCCATGATATACAGTCGTATACCAAACTACTAATCGGTCTGTCTACCTTAAATATTTTTCAATCGCCCACATATCATAACACCTAAACATTTTTTTCCTACAACTAATGTAGAAGTTGAAAATCTAAGTCTACCTACAGTGTCCTTAGACCCGTTTAGTGAGAATGAGGACGAAATGGGGAGGAGGTCCTAGAAAACCAGTCTGGGGTTGTATACAAATTGAAAACTAGTCCAATTACAAATGGGGAGGAGGTCCTAGAAAACCAACAACACTTTCGAAGAGTGTTTTGGACATTCAAACCATGCATTGATGGCTTCCCATTTTGAAAACCAATAGTGCAAGTGGACGGAACCTTCCTTTACGGAAGGTATAAGGGCACCCTTCTAGTAAATGTTGCACAAGATGAGAGAAAAAACATTTTCCCTATTGCATTGGCTATAGTAGAGGATGAAATGGCCGAAGCTTGTTTTTTTTCCTTAAAAACCCAAGGAGGCACATTACACATCAACAAAATTTATGCTTAATGTCAGACCGCACAGCTCAATTAGTGCAGTATTCAAGAGACCCAATAGTGGCTAAAGTGAAGGGAATTGCGTGTAGGTGTTTTGTATTCGACACATTGCACAAAATTTTACAAAAAAAAATTCAAGAATACAACTCCAGAAAAGGAACTCGTCAACATGTATATGTAAAAAAATTTCTTTTTCATTTTTTTGGCTGTTAATTATTCACCCCATTATTAGAAAATAATTTATTCTTAAAATTATATTTGTAGCATACACACTAACGGAGCCATTATGCAACTACTACTACAACGTCATTAGAGAAGATAACCAATAAGAAGTAACTTGGGTATACTAAATTCCAAGGGAGCAGTGGTGTCTTGCATACGACAAAGAAAGAAGGTGGGGTCACGTAACAACAAATCTAGCTAAAGTAATAAATTTTGTCTTAAATAAGACAAGGAATTTGCCAATTTCTTCCATATTATTAGCCACGTACACGAAGTGCAACACATACTTCACTAAAAAAGGCAAACAAATAACTACAATGGTGAGTGTTGGTCATGTGTACTCTGAATATAGACCAACTTCCTACAATATGCGAACTCCAAGTCAAACACGCACCAGGTCGTTGAATTTGATAGAAATACCAAAAGATTCAGAGTGGAGGAGATGGTGAATACCTGAGAAGTGTGTCCTGTAGGAAAATTTGTAGTCAGATTAGATGAAAGGTGGTGCGATTGTGGAAGGTTCCAAAAAATCCATCTACCTTGTTCATATGTTATTGTAACTTGCAAGAATGCGCATCACGACTTCAACATGTACATAAGTCCCCATTATAGGTTGGATTTCGTCATGAAAGTATATGACAATTTGTTTTGCAAGTTAAGACATGAAGAATATTGGCCACCATACCAATGGCCACAGCTTTGGCCGCATCCTGCCACAAAAAGGAGCGAGAGGGGTCGTCCTAAATGAAGTAGAATTAGGACTGAGATGGACATTAGAGAAGGAAGACAATCAAGAAAGTGTTCTTATTGTAGAACTGAAGGACACACAAGAACTCATTATCTTAACAACCTTGCACTTAGATGACCCACATCGAACCACTTACTTTACGTTGAACTTTTAATTGTGTTCAATAAATTTATCCTTTATTCAATTCAATGGTATATCTTGTTATTATCTTCTATTGTTACTTATTTTACATAAACCAAAAACAAATAACAGAATTATTTAAAATACAATAATGAAATGGTTTTAAATTATTTTAGTTATTTCCTTCATTTTTAAATTATTTTTTACAAATTTGCAATGTTTATAATATTCCATTTTGTAAAAATTACCAAAAAATTAAAAGAAAACTATAATTTCAATATTTATAAACATCTATTAAAAATGATTAATACTACAAAAATTATAAAAGAAACTTTTGAATTAAATTGACTTTTATATTTCCAAATTGCACCTAAAATAACTTACTACACAATACTAAATCTATTTTAAAATTAGGTTTTTAACTCAAGAAATTCGATGAAAGATTTATTTACATTTACTTCATATTTTTTCAAATAATATCTAAAATAACTTAATACTCAATACTAAATCTTTTTTTTTAAATTTAAACTCAACAAATCCAAAAATAAATAAATTACATTTACTTTGATATATTTCAAAATTACATCTTAAATAACTTAAAATGCAAAAAAAAAAATCTATTTTTAATATATATTTTTAAGTACAAAAATTATAAGAAAATAGATTTTTTTTTATCTCTAATTCAACAATTTTTTAAAAGTTATTTTTTAAAAAATTTCAAAAATCCTAATTCAAATCTACTTTAAAAAAACGAAAAAAAATTAAAAACCCAGTCGGGTCCCTGGAGACCGAATTCTAATTGGGAAATAAAAAAAGGCTTAATACCTAATTTGGTCCTCTAATTTTATTCGATATTTTAAAAAGACTCCTAATTTTTCATTTGTTCAATTTAGTCCTCCAATTTCTTAAAAATGTTCAATTTAGTCATTTCCGTTAAATTGATGTTAACGTCGTGTGCGTACAGTGCCACGTGTCATGTTGTTGTCACCTGACAGTGCTTGTTGTCAATTTAGTCTCTTTATTTATAATTTTGATTAAATTTGGTCATCTCTTTTTTTAAAATGAAGTACTTTAGTCCTTCTCAAATTTGAGACCAAATTAGTAATTAAACTTAATTACAACTTATATAAACATGTTAAATATTTTTTAAACATTTATATATCAAATTATTCCACCTAAATATTCAATTTTGTTTCTACATTTTACATTAAAAAAATCCCTATTTAATTTTTTTTTAAATATTAAAAATGTAAATGTAATGTGACACTTGTAGTTTTTAAATGTTTAATGTGACAAATATTTTTAATGTGACAAGTGTCGTTTTATATTTACATTTTTTAATATTTTAAAAATATTAAAAGTTTAAATAGGGATTATTTTTATGTAAAAATGTAAAGATAAAATAATTTAAATATTTAGATGGAGTGTTTGATATATAAATTTTTTTAAAAAAATTAATATGTATATATAAATGTATATATAAGTTGTAATTAGGTTTAATTACTAATTTGGTCTCAAATTTGAGAGGACCAAATTGCATCATTTTAAGAAAAAAAGGACTAAATTGGATCAAAATTATAAATAAGGGAACTAAATTGGAAACAAATATTGTCAGGTGACGATCACATGAAATATGGCACTGTACAGACACGACGTTAACGTCAATTTAACAGAAAGGACTAAATTGAACATTTTTAAAAAATTGAAGGACTAAATTGAACAAATTAAAAATTAGGGGTCTTTTTAAAAATTCGAATAAAATTAGAGGACTAAATTAGGTATTAAATCATAAAAAAAATGACAATTGGAAGGTTGGAATTCGGTCCCTAGGAGCCGAATTCCCACCTAAAACAAAATTGTGCTATCACCAAACATAGTATGTTATACAGGTAAATAAAGGAAGGAACCGTGCTACTGAGGAAAAAAATCATAATTTCAGCTCAAAAGGATGAAAAATCATTATTAAGAGGTTTTATTTTTAAAAGGTTTGATTTTTATTATTTCTCCCATTTTTTTCAGTTTGATTTTAATCATTTTTTTTATGTGTGAGCCAACCCATGTTGATGTTCCTAGGTTTGTGTGTTCTTGGGATCTTGTGGTGGTTTTTTTCTCCTCCTCGTAATGACATTTTATTGGTATATTATTGATGAGTACAAAATAGTTGGTGCTCACTAATATTTTTGAGACAGTTTTGTGAAGGTGGGTTGTTGTTATGTTTGAAAGAAAGTTTTGATTTCAGAACTTACTAGATGTCGTGTGATAAACTAATTGTTGGGTGGTATGGAATTGTTTGAGAAAATGGTTTTTAAAACCAGAAAGTGGTGAGAGAACCAAACAAGATCCTTATTTTCTTCTGGAAAATGTTTTTTGCTACAAGTTTTAACATGAATTGACTTGAAATTATATGGGAACAGGCTTCACTGCTACTCATATGCTTGGAGAAGCATGGAAGAAATGGTTCTAAGGAACAACTGATGTTGTTATGCATTTTATTTGAGTTTTTGAGGTAAAAAACATATGATGTTGTGTATTTCCTAAAAATACTATTTTGATATATGTAGTAGTGAATGTGGTTCTGCATGATCTTACAGGATGCCAATAATAAGAATGTGGAGCATATATTGATACTTCTTGGGGATCATCTTTACCAAATGGACTATATAGACTTTGTATAGGTATAAATGGTATAAATTTTCATCTAAAATTACAACTCATAACATTTATAGTTTTTTGAACCTAATAATGATTTTGATGGGGACTATGATTGCGTAGACATGTTGACATGATTGCTAATATCACAATTTCATGTGTTCCCATGGATGACATGTATCTCTACGTGAAAATTTGTATGATCTGATTTCTCACAATAAAGGAACTCCACCTTATTCACAAGAGCTAAACATTCACTGAAAATGATATCGTTTTTTGTTTTATCTTGAATTGAGTTTGGATTTGATTTGCGTTAATTGTCTTGTAGCCAAGCATCAGATTATAAACTGATGAAAATTGATAAAACTAGACGAATTGTATAGTTTGTAGAAAAACCTAAGGGATCATATCTAAAGGCTGTGGTATATTGATAGTATCTTGATTCCGAAGAATGAAACACATTCATTTTACTTGAATAATTGATATAATCAATGCAACTTGTGAATAAAGTATGCTGACAGATTTATCTACATTGCATTGTATTTAACTAAAATGCAGGAAGACCTTGGAGTACAATCAGAAACAAAGTTAAAAAGGATTTTCCTTCTATTTAATTGACTGCATGGAAGGTATAGCAATGAAAACAACCCTCTTCTATTTAGTTAATGAGTTTGAAAGTTAGTTTTTTGAATTGCATGATAACTATGATAGATATGCATTGCATTATAAATTATAAAAGGTTCCTCTGGAGTGATATGAAATCAATGAAATTATATTTTAGTCTTAGAAGCATGTTTTGTTTGGACTTAATAAGGTCATAAGATAGGGTATACTTAAAGTGGACACAATACTATTGAGTCTGCAATCAATTATCATAATTTTGTAATTTGCAAGACCTTCTAACTTAGCTAAAGTAAATACAACCAAGTATAATGTATTGTTGTAATTTGTTTCTTTGTGTGTGTAGATTAATATATCTTTTCTAAATAGCCTCTTTATAAGTGTAATAGTTTCTTCCATGCTTTAAGTTTGATAAATAAACTATTGCCATCCATTCCATGAATTTCTTGATAATTAATAGGCCTCTGTTTTACTTTGTTGCATCAAAGGAATATTTATGAATTTGAAAGCAAGGTCTGATGCAATTAAGAATGCGTAGGACAAATTTAAGACTATTAGGTTATTTTTCTACTTGCTTTCAATATAATAAATTTCCCTATAGAAAATGCATGTTATTTAGTACTTCGAAGTGAAGATGTGCGAAGGCTTTAGGTAATTACTGATGTGCAAAGGCTTTAGGTGATTACTTAGCTAAAACGGATATCATGAGAATTTATGACTAGTTTATGTAAAAAGATGTTTTGCAAGGAAATTGTTTTCTATAATCTGTATAGCTTTATGTTTTGATATCTAATTTTGATGTTCCTTTGTAATGCAACAGATGATGTTGATATGCAGATTGCAGCAAGATTGAAGTCTTATTGGTGTTTTCAGCATGGAGAATTCCAAAACAGATGAGCAACTACTTCAGATGTCTAAGCCATGGGACATTGTAGGTAAGTCATGGTATCGAAATATACTTTACATTCGCAATTGACTATGATGATGAGTTAAGGCTTATTACTTATTTGTATATCTATGTATTTTTTTCATTATCATTTTGACATGTAAATTTTGGTTGGATTTTAGTTAATAAATCTACAACTCATTGCCAATGTGTAAGATATGCTCGTGGTAGGATTGAGTCCTACAATGGAAAGATAGAATTATAGTGAGGTTTACAAAGCTTTGGCCTTGAGTCATTTTGGAAGGAGGTGCCATTTGTCTTCCTTTTGTTAGTTTTGAAATGGTGATTTAAGCCAAGAAAGGGGGGTTGAATTGGCTTTATAAATTTTTTTCAAAAGCTTAAACCTCTTTTCAATTGAATCAAGTAGATTGGAAAGTTAGGATGTAAATGCAGCAGACCAGTACACTTTCAATCGATTAAAACATAAAACAACAAACTAATTTGTTCTTGAACTATGACACAATCGATTAAAAAGACAAATCAGTCGGCTAACATACTGGAGATTTATGTAGAATGCAGAATTCGCACATTTAACTCAAACAACAATCTATTACATGCAAGACTTGTTCCAATCAATATTTTTAACAAGTATACAACCTCAGATTATACAAGAACACATTAAATCACACCAAAGAACGAATTGCTTGGTTTCCTTGAGTTTTTAAAGAGATTCAAAGTGAGTGAGATGAGGGAGAGAGAATTGCACAGTTGTTTTTATACGGGTTCACTCAATCACAGAGCTACATCCAGTTTACGAGGACAACCTGAGCTTGGTTTCCACTATATTCAAAAGTTTTACAAATCACACACCAAGATTACACTTTTGAACACAGAAACACACAAGATTTTTGACTCACACAAAAATCTAGACACATACCCTGCAAGAATCACACTTACAAACCTGAAATCACATTAGGCAAACCAACTAGAGCCACAAGAACATCCAAACTTGATGATGGTTGTCCCTAGCACACCATATATGTGTGTTCTTTGTAAGATCCCGTCAGGATATTATGAATTTTTAATAAAATAAAGAAATTAATATAATAGCTTCATTTAATAATACCTCATTTCCCAAAACGTGGGAAATTTAAAACATTTTATTACTTCCAATAAAAATCCAAAATCCATAGTTTATAAAACTGAACATAATATAAAAGCCTCTCATAAGAGTTTACAAAGTGTTTCAAATCAAAATAATACAAAACTCCCAAGCTTTCCCCGCTACGTGGCTAAGTCTCACCCGAACCACCTGCAATAACATCATCTGCTCACGTATACCGAGTACACGATCATCGCCAAAAACAAGCAGATAGGGTGAGCTTAACAGAATAAACATATAAATGTATATTCACATACATAAAACACTCATGTATATAACATAGCATTCGCATCAGGGAAAATTTTCTTTCTTTAATTCCATACCACATGGCCATAACTATGTGAATCATGTTCTACATCTTCTAGTGATTACTTCAAGATGACTTGTTGCCATACCTATCGGCCACAACTGATAGAGCACGTGCAGGAAACCATTGCTACGAATCATACACCGAAATGCCAAGTAGAGTTCCCAAATATGAACATAGTTCGCAATGTCCTAAGACTACCAGACTCGTCAGCTAACTACTGAGGAGGGCAATCTATCTGGACCTATCCGTACTAGCCACAAGTAGCACATTCACACTGGCAACACTCGCCAACCCGAGCTCAACTCAAGGGTTCCTCGTGTTCATCTGCCATCCCGAGCTCAACTCGAGGGATGCCTTTTTTCGCCTTTCTCTATCCAGTCTCCTCCATTTATGCACTAAAGTATAACAAAAGAGACACAACATTCCATTCTAACTATACCCAATAAGGATTATAATGGAATTTCCCAATAATTGTACTCAAATTATCAAATCCCCAAATTTATCAACCCTAAAACTCATGTATAACTATTGTCATTTAATCCTCCCAAGCCATCGCGTAATTTCCCAATCAGTCCTATCCTTTCTTTCAATTTATCATTCCAATACCATTTTCCACTGCTCCAAATAGCCCAGAACCCATAAAATAACAAAATCAAACCGAAACTGGCTCGCGTCCCCTAGTGGGTCCAATACCATCGCTAGGCCGTTCAAAGGAAAACCCAGATATTGGGTTACATACACGCGTCACTTGGCGGCTAGGGTCGTGCCGCCACGCGATTCCTCTCCAAGAACCCAAAAACAACACAGATTTCATGTGCCGCTTGGGAGCAATTCATCATCCGCCATGCGATTTCTAGAAAAATTCTAGAAACGCAGAGATTTGTTTTGATTCGCAAGAAAGCAAGCAATATTATATCATACATCCTTTATATACCACAATAATCTTAAAATTTCGGGTTCAACTCCCCTAACTTGGTCTCCTTGCTAAAAGTTTGAGAATTCCAAGATTCTTCTTTTGAACACCAAAGTCCTCCCTAGTTCTCCTCCGATCAACCTCAAAGCTTCACTTAAACCTCGCCACTCTCAAAATTTGTGCTTTGTTTTCTGAGTACAATCACAACCTTCTAAAACCCTCCTCTTACCACAAATTGGCTTTTTAAATGGTGGTTTAAAGCTAGGTAAATTAACAAAAATGAATTTAAGGTTTAATGGTAATGTTAATTACCATTCATTGATTCTTTATGGTCCGTTTTTCAGCCATCCTTGGCTGCTATGGTTTCATCTACCCCTTCATTTCCATGCCAAAAACTATGTTTAACAAAAAAAATAAGTTTAATTTGGGTTCCCCAAGGTTTGAACCCATAATCATGCCAAAGCCAAATCAATGCTCAACCATTCAACCAATTCACATTTTATGGTAACTAATATAATTCAATGATTATATTATTCTCAATCATGATCAACGTAATTTAAAAATAATAACAAATAAATAACACACAATTGGCATACATAAAACTTAAACCCAAATCCTCTCACACAATCAAGTACTCTCAACCACTTCAGCAAGTACTTTTCCACATTATACAGATTAGAATTTAATGCCATAAAGGCTTCCACTGCCCGCATTTAGTAATTAATTAATTATTTAATTAATTAAATTTTGCGGGTCTTACATTCTTCAAGCTACTCACAAGCCAAAAAGCCTCAAAGACCAACCAAGCTCTTCAAATCACGAGTTACAATTGTGTATTGCAGAAAGAGAGTTTTCAAGAGAAGAATGACAAAGTTTTATGCTAAAAAACTTAGATTCGCAACTTTGCTCACGAAAACACAACTTATATAGTCTGGTTTAAGTGAAAACACTCGATTGAATTTTCCATACAGTCAGCTGATTTCACTTGCCTTAAGTGAAATCAGTCGATTGAAAAATAATTCAACTAACTGAATGCATTCATACCAGAAACTATATACAACAAGCCTTTTATCCCATTAAAACCCATTTTAACATATTAAAATAGACATACTAAGCCACACAAGACATCTAACTTATGTCATATAGCCTACCAACATGATATAACACTAAAACATTACATTTAACATGTTATTTTCATATTTAACACACTAAAACTTAATCTTCAAGTGGATTTTCATCAATCTTCATCAAACACCTATAATCTTCAAGCACATGGCTTTATCAATTCTTTGCTTCAAGCCTACTTGTGCCAACAATCTCCCCTTGAATTGATGAAGCCAACCTCCTCGAGTTGATGAGCATGATCCATAAAGAAACCTGAAAAAGCGTTTGCATGCAAGATGCCAATATGCCAAACATACAACCAAGCAAACACACACAAGTATACATACATATCACATATGTATATGCTCCCCCTATCACTAATAATATGATTTAACTTCAGATTTTAGATTAAGTTTGCAGTATTATATGATTCCAGCATATTTATTTCAGGTTTTCCAATTTTAACACAATTTTACTCATTTTTCACTCATTTTTATCCCCCTTTGGATTCATCAAATGAAAGTAAATGCATGGATCATTTTGGAAAGATGAAATTTTCATTAAAATAGTAACATAGGATGGTATCAGGGCAACTGATACGCAATACAAGCATAACAAAATAAAAACAGAATGAAAAGTACATCATGAAGCTAAGACTGATATAATCAGTCGATTGAAATGAAAAGTACATCATTTTCAATTTCTTTCACAGAACCCATAACATGCACAATCAATTAAAACATCATTTGGCATTGTTGCCCCGTCTATCGCGTGGCGGACCCACTCTCGCCGCTAAGCGACACAAAGCATTCTGGGCAAGCCCAGATCTCTTTCGCAGCAATAACACAACCCAACCCCCAAATTCTCCTTTCGATCACTTCCTTACATGAAACTCAGCCTGAATTCTGGTCTCTCATTTTCTATCCTCTTCCACTAAGATTTTACAGTCAGAATTTCATCCTGATTATACTCAAGAACTCGAATCAATGGCCAATCTTCCAACCCTAACAAGGTGATAGCAAATGAATATATTCCATTCAACCCTAAAACTCGTACACACACATCATCATTCTAAAATTTCATACTTTTCATGAATTCGCATCATGCACATAACAATTCTAGATAAAACAACCAATTTACGAAATCCAAAGAAATGCAGAAACAGACCACACTCGCGTCACCTGGTGGGCTCACCCTTACTGCCATGCGGTTCATCTCAAAAAACCAGAATTGGGTTAGCACTCATGCGTCGCCTGACGACACATTCAAAGTCGCTAGGCAGTTTCTTGGAATTTTCCCAGAAATGCCAAAACATCAAGCTTGTGATCATACAAGTTATCATTTGCATACATTACAATACGAAAATGATCACAGAAAATTCATACATATAAAAGAACTCCCCTAACCTGGACATTTCTTGTTCAATTGGAAAGATTTCAAGACTTCTCTTGTGCCACCAATACCCCGACCTTTTTCTCCTCTCTAATGCCCTTGATGTTCTGATTTAATTCACCCAAGGACTACTTTCAGACTCTCTTTCTCTCTGTCAATTTCGTTCACCCAATGCTCCCTCACTTTTTCTCTCTTTCTTCTACCAAAAACCACCTTAATGAGACCATTAACTAAGACTTAATGCTTGTTAATGACATCAAAACGAAAAATGACTTGAATTGGGTGTTAATGGTCATTTAAGGACCATTAGTCGCTGCCTTTCCAGCCTACTAGGCTGCCCTTCTTGCAGCTAGGGTTTTCTCTGCCTTTTCATATTCAAGTCAAAATAAAATTTGACAAAAAGAGAGTTTAGTTTCATTCTTAACAAGGTTTGAACCCATAACCACTCAATTATAAATTCGATGCACAACTAATTTAACTAATTCATGTTTCGTGATAATTCTTATAATTTTGGGATTACATTATCACTACTCATGTTGAATCATATCATTAAAATAATACATATATTAAAATAACATACAATTTGGCATCTACGGGACTTGAACCCAACTCCTCTCACATAGTAAAACACTCTCAACCATTTAAGATAGTACTTTTCCACGTCATAACAATCTGCATTTAAATTTTTATTGGGTCTTACATCCTTTTTTCCACAATTATAACAAGTGAAATTAGAAGAATTTGACTAATTTCGTTTGGAAGTGTACCTTTTGAGATTGCCTTTGCTTCCTTTCTTTTTGAGATACTTCCCAAACCTTTTGACAAGAAGATTCAAGTTCTCATTATCACTTGATTCAACCACCTCATCCTCAGGCTCATCATTCTTCTTGGTGCTAGTCTTCAAGGCTATATTCCTTACCTTTTTCTCACTTGACTCTAACTCATTTAGCCTTTGCATCTCATTCTCATGCTCCCTTAGCTTGCCAAACAATGCAGTTGCAGTCAATGTGGATAGGTCTCTTGTTTCTTAGATAGTCATGACCTTTGGTTGCCAAGATCTATCAAGACACTTCAACACCTTGATGTTTAAGTCCTCTTTGTCAAATTCCTTACCCAAACCTATGAGATGGTTGACTATGTGAGTGAATCTCTTTTGTACTTCCGCTATAAACTCTCCTTGTTGCATCTTAGTTCCTTCATGAGTCACTTCAAGCACCTCTAACCTTTCCTTGGAACTCTTGCATTGTGAAACAAGAAAAAACTCATCCATGTTCATAAATGACATGAGGATATTCTTAGCATTGCAATCATATTGAGCTCTTCTCCTTTCTTCCTTTATCCATTAAGGTTATCAACATGCACATTTTCAATAGTATGCTTAGGAGTGTAGTGTCCATTTATGATTGCATCCCATATCCCTTGATCTATTGATTCAATAAAGATTTTCATCCTAATTTTCCAATTTAGTAATTAATGTCACTAAACATAGGAGGTCTATGAATGAAGGCACCTTCAGCATAAGGGAGCTTGTTTTCAGCCATTTCAAGTAGTTCAAAGACAAATTTAGGATCTTACTTGAGCAAATTTCAAGTACCTAGCTCTAGATACCAATTCTAAGTTTTGAAATGGTTGAAATGCAGAAAAAGGGGGGGGGGAGTTGAGTTGACTAGTTAAAAAATAGGGTGACTTTTAAAAGTCTAAAATAGGTTTTAATTGAATCAATTCGATCACCAAGTATGGATGCAAACACTCTTGGACTGGACACTTTCAATCAATCAAAAACAGAGTTAGCCGATTGATTTTACTAAACAGGTGCAGTATTGATATACTCAAGCGATTGAATCACAAAAACAATAGACTAAAATATTGGAAAAAATGCAGAAATGCGAATTTGTGCTTTAAAGCAAGAACAATATTAAAAATTAGTCAAGATAGGTTGCAATGAGTTATACAAACATGATCAATGCTGCAGAAAACACTATATCTCACAAGAATGTCAAAAATATAGTTTATATCACAATTCCTAATTTTAAATTGGAATGCAAGAGAGAAGGGTTAGAGAAAAGAGCAATGCACAAGATTTTTATACTAGTTCAGTCAAACCTAAGCTACATCAAGTTTGTCAAGGCAACCCAAGCCTGACTTTGCACTATTTCAAAAGATTTACAAAGTTTACACCCCTGCACTTTCAAAATATGCAAAAACACACAAAAAAGGCTCTTGAATCATATAAGAATCAAACCAACACAGGAAGACACCTCTTGCAGACTTGGAAAACCACCAAGCACAAGCGCAAAGGTTAAGAAAGATCAAACCTCAATGGTAGCACAAACCTGCCTACCCCAACCACCTTCTCCAAGCTTCAAACACCAAGAAAAATGCTACAAAAATTAATCCAAGATCAATCTTTACTGGCTCCAATCTGTATGATCATGAAAGAGAGAGAATGGTTTCATGCTAATAAATGGTCTTGCACCATCTCTATCAAAAAATACAACTCTTATAGTCAAACTGTTACGAAATTCAACAGGTTGATTTTCAATTCAATCGGTTCATTTCACTTAACTTAAGTGAAATCAGACAATTACAAAATAAATCAACTGATTGAATAAGTATGAGTTAAGACTACTGCTGCTAACCTTTTAATCTATTAAAAATCCATTCAAAAGATTAAAAGACACCATTTAACTTGTTGAAAAATATTTCAACATATTAAAAGACACAACAAAGATCGAAATTTAGTCAACTTGGCCTTGACTTACATTTGATCGAGTCATCCCTGACCTAAATTTAGCGATATTCAGCTGAGTCAGTCTTGGATGAAATTTGTTCATATTCAACCGAGTCAGTTCTAACCAAAATTTTTCCGTATTCAGTCCAGTCATCCCCAACCCATGAATTCATTCAAGTCATCCTTGACTGAAATTTGGCCGAGTAGGCCTTGAAAGAAAATTTGGCCATATTCGGTCGAGTCGGCTTTAGCTGAAATTCGGCCGTATTAGGCTAAGTCTGCTAAAAAATATTGGCCGGATTTAAAAAAAAGTCCAAACTTGTTTTGCTGAAAAAATGGATTTGGATTAAAAATCTAATCCAATTATCTGGATGTAAAATGGATGTGAATTGGATCATTAAAAATTCAATCCATGATCACCCCTAGTTTTTGCAATAGGAAATATTACACATATTGAAAATTTTCTTAACAATTAATGTGGAAGCATGGCCAAGCCATGAGTGCCAGAGTTTGAAAGAAGATAATAGTTGTGTCATGAAGTGATAAAGAAATAGTTAAACATATAAAGGTTTTTAGATAACAAATATAAATTTTGTTTAACATAAAGTATTATTTCACTCATACTAATAAAACAGAGTCAAGCGTTTGTAGTCCAATGGTTAGGATAATTGCCTTCCAAGCAATAGACCCGGGTTCGACTCCCGGCAAACGCAATTTAAGAATTAAAAGACCCTATTTTTACAATTTTCAATAGAAAATTTGTAAAAATTCACACAACCTGTTATGTGTTTGTTATGCATATGCTTAGGTAGCTCATTTCACGTTTGTATTGCATTAGGTCAGCATTATCCATCATCATAGATGAATGTCATTTGTATCCTGCATTCACATTAGTTAGCTTTCCATGTTCTCATCTTTCTAATGGTTAGATATAGGTTCTCATTTTAAATTTTATCCTTCTTCTACAGTAGTATAAAGCATTATCCATTTTTTCTTATCATTCATAGATTGAGCATAACATATAATTCTACATACACATGAGTAGTTCAAGTTAGTTAGCATTTTCATAATTTTTGTTTTGGTGTAGTAAAATTTATGTCATGTTAAGTCAATTTATGCACTACATTATTTTGAATATGCTCACGCATGAACAATTCACATAGATTTTTCTACTTTCCATATCAATTTCAATTCATCATCCCATTAGGTTCCATGTTTTACATTATGCATCATTCATGCAGATCATAATTTAGTGTTTCCACCATGCATTTAAATTAGTTTTAGTTTAGGTAATTCTGAAATTTCTTGATTTTATTTTATTTTCCCCCTTTGCATTATTTTTATATTATCTTTAGCAAGGTTAAATTGTAGAAACTAAACTTAATACGCACCATTTCCTTGGATTTGACCCGAGTCTTCATTCCTTTACTACATTAGGGAGGAATGTCTTTAGGTCTAGAAGCGAGTTTAACAGTGAGACATCACACTGATGTCTTTAGCTCTTAGTGACCCAAACATGGGCCTAGGATTACATTAGTGTACTTCCAAATCAATACATGAATGTTGATAAATCAATGAAACAGTAATCATGAATATGAACAACAAAGTGAAATCTAATCCCAACACTCCTTATTTTATCTGGGAGACATTTTTATCTTTATTTTGAGTTCATGATCATTGCTACTTTACAACTAGGGATGACAACGAGGAAGGGCGAGGACTGTTTCACTATCTCATACTTATCCCCAGAGAAAAAAATTCATTTTCATCCTCATACCCAAACTCAATGGGTATCAAAGTTTGACCCACCCCCATCTTTGTTGCGTAAGGGGTATATACTCGTACATGTACCCTCTTAATGTTTCAATATAAAGTAATTAATTTATATAGAATAATTGCAGTAAAGGAAACATAATATTATCAAATATTCAATATTAAAAGGATGGTTGTCTCTTAAATATCAAATATTTAGAAAGAAATTATAATTGTATACATTGCAAAATAGAATACCAAATCCAAATTTTATAAGAACCAAAACATTTTTTAAATTTGCAAACGTTTAAAAAACCTATTTGTTAAACATTAAAAATATCTTTTAAAACACATAAAAGTAAAATAAATATTCAAATTAAAAAATATTTTAAATGTCTGTTTATTTCAATTTTTTAAATTATAACGAAATCTCTTTTTTTATACATTAGTAAAAGTTATAATACATCACTTGATTAAAATGACATAAAGAACTAAGATTAAATTAATAATATAGATCTTTCATCTTTTGAACTTCAACATAAGTTGGATGGTGAAAAAAAAGATTCATGACAATTACATTAAATTATTATATTATAGTAAATAAAAGTTATTTATACAATTATAGTGATAAAATTACATGTATGATAATGAGTCAAAAAAAAATAATTGAATGACACGATTATGTTGGTCATTCCAGATTACGATCCATCACTTACGATATGTCGACTAGTTCTCTGTCATTTCTTCTTCTCAAATCATCCATGTGAGCTTGATCAAGGTTAACAGGTTAGAAAGGATGTTTTGTTTGAACCTGAACTGTCGCATCACCTGATCTAGCTATTTGAATTCAACCGTGGCGATGCAAATTACTATAACTATTACACTAGAGATGAATGGGTGTCAACTATTAGCACAAGTGACCTTGGTGCAAGGATTTAATGACACAAGTGCATGAGATCACATGAGGCTAATGAAGAATTGATAAAGATGCATTGATGATCAAGTTTCGTGTTTGTTGAATCTGGAAATGAAGTGAAGATCATGAAGTTTATATGTTGTATTGTATTTGTAGACTATATGACAAAGGTTAGATGTCCTTTTAGTCTTTGTGTGCCCTTTTCAATTTGTTAAAATAAGTTTTTATAATAGGTTAAAAGGCTTGCTACATATAGTTTTGGTATGAATGTATTCAATCAGTTGAATTGTTTTTCAATTGACTGATTTCACTTAAGTCAAGTGAAATTAACAGATTATATGGACAAATCAACCTGTTGAATTCACTTATGACTAAGCTATATAAGCTAGTTTTCAGAGAGATGAGGTACAATTTGAGACTTTTCATGAATGCGAAAACTAGTCATACACTTATGGAAAACTTTCTCTCTTTGAATCACATAGTTGTAGCTGTAGATTGAAGATCTTGGTTGATCTTGGAGGCATTTTGGCTTGGTTGAGGCTTGAAGAACATGTGTTTGGTTGGCTAGGGAGAGCCTTTATTAGGTTTTATTGTTCTTGTGCCTATGTAGTGTTCCTGGTGTGATTCTAGGTTTGTAAGTGGGATTCTTAGTGTTGGGGATAAGATTTTTGTGGGATTCAAGAACTTAGTGTTTTCTTTATTTAAAAGTGTAATCTTGGTGTAATTTTGTAAAACTTTTGAAAATAGTGGAAAACCAGGCTCAAGTTGTCCTGGTAAACTCGATGTAGATTTGTGATTGAGTGAACTAGCATAAAAACAAGTGTGTGATCCTTTTTTCCTTATCTTGTTCATCTTTAAAATCTTAAGGAAACCAAGCAAATCAATTTTTGTTAAGTGTGCATGTGTTTTTACATTTCCTTGTAATGTAATCAAGTTGGATATATTGATAGGGACTATCTTGATTGAAAAAGCATGTTGTTTAAGTGAGTTTTGTGCATTTAAAATTTCTTCATAATTTTCCAGAATTTTAGTCGATTGTTTTCATATTTTAATATGTTGATTCATACTGTATGAACAAAGTAACTTGTTGTTTTTTTGTTTTAGTCAGTTGAAAGTGTTCTGTCTTGCAACTTTTATTTTTTGATTGCGTGGTCAATCTGATTCAAAGAAAATGGTTCTTAAGCTTTCAAAGAGTTTTACAAAGCCAATTCAACCCCCCTCTTCTTGGCTAAACCAACCATTTCATTATTACAATTGGTATCTAGAGTAAGGTTCTTGAAAGTTATTCAAGTTTGAACCTAAAACATTTTGAAATGGATGAAAACAAGCTTCCTTTTGTAGAAGGTGTTTTTATTCATAGGCCATGTATGTTTAGTGGTATTAATATCAGTTTTAGAAAATTAGAATGAATTTTCATTTAATCAATTGACCAAGGTATTTTGGGATGCAATTGTGAATAAACCTTACACTCCTAAGCATGATGTTGAAAATAAGTAGATTGACAAGCCATGGCATCTATGGACAGAAGAGGAAAGAAGGAGTGCCCAATATGATTGTACATCCAAGAATATCCTTACATCTTCATTGAACATGGATGAGTTCTATAGAGTATCTCAATGAAAAAGTGCAAAAGACATGTGGGAAGAAATAATGTGAAGAGAGCAAGGAAGCATGCTTTGATCCAAGAATATGAATTGTTCAAGATGCAACAAAGAGAATCTGTAGCTGAAGTACAAAAGAGATTCACAAAAATTGTCAACCATCTTATAGGCTTGGGAAAGGAGTTTGATAAAGAGGAGCTAAACATCAAAGTGTTAAAGTTTCTTGATAGGAGTTGGCAACCTAAGGTCACAACCATCTCATAATCAAGAGATCTATACACTATGACCACAACTACATTGTTTGGTAAGCAAAGAGAACATGAAATTGAGATGCAAAGTCTAAATGACCAAGAGTCAAGATAGAAAAAGGTGAAGATTATAACCTTGAAAACTAGCATCAAAAAGAGTGATGAACTCGAGGAGGAGGTGGCTGAATCAAGTGACAATGAGAACATGAATCTACTAGTTAAGAGGTTTGGAAAGTATCTTAAGAGGAAAGGCAACAAAGGTAATTAAAAGAGGTACAATTCTAAACAAAACTCTTCAAGTAATACTCCTAGTTTCTCTTATTATAATTGTGGAAAACAAAGACATATCAAAATTGAATGTCCAAACATTAAGAAGAGAAGGAGAAGAGTGGTGATAGGAAAAAGGAGAAAAATGCCAAGGAAAGATGTGTCTACATAGCTTGCGAAGACAATGATGATTCAACAAGTAGCTCATCACAAGATGAAAGTGTAGAACAAACTTGTGCCTCATGGCTTGATATTAATCATCTTCATCAAGCCAAGTAAGTTCTCTACCATCAAAAGACAAAAATGACTATAATCAATTGTTGCAAGACTTTCAAGAATTGCATAATGAAGAAAATAAAATTGTTGTCATATACAATCGATTACAAGGACTAAGGAGTTGGTTAGAAAACATAGTTAATTAGCTAGAATCATAAGTAATTGACTTAAAAACTGATTTCAAACACATGGACATGATTTACAGTAATTCAACCTATTTTTTTGAAAATCAGTTGGCTACAAAACCTTGTGAAAAGTGCACTATTTTGAAAAATCAAGTTTATAAGAAGGAAAGCAAACCTAGAAGCTATTCTTGGCTCTACAAATTGTGTTTTTGGAAAGGTTGGACTAGGTTACAACCTTAGTTTTGAAAAGAAAGCCAAAAAGTTTTCTTTTTTCTTTTCCAAAAGTGAGCCAAATGATATGTCATTCATTTCTTGCAATTATTGTATGAAGAAAGGCCATGCTTATAAGAACTGCTATGCAATGACATATGATGTTCCAAAAGGGTATATGAAATGGATCCCAAAAGGATCAAGAAAGGTGTAACCATGTTTGACCCAACCTATCAAAGGGAACCACGTAATATTAATTTGTCTTGTAGGTCATAAAACATGAAAAGAAGGATCTGTGGTACCTATGCATATGTGGATCTTCTCCCGTCACTCCATGGTATAGGTAGTCTCTTTATCAGCTTGACCTTCCTTCCACTTGTTCATCTCGACTCTACCTCAATCTCATCATGCCTCAACCTTCAAATCATTGCCCTTGACCACGCATCAGCCTTGTTCTCCCCTTGGATCAAAACACTCGCGCCTTAGGGCTTCTGGTTTGCGTTGGTGCTTTTCGTCCTCCCCTTCGTCAAAGCAAATAATTAATTAGCCAAATAATTGAAACACTCTATTTTATGAAAAACCTTGGTCAAAGTTGATCCACCAGGGGCTAGTTTACAAATAAAAAAAATTGAGTTAAGAGTTCAACTATAATTCAGCAAAAGTAAAATGTCTTGGCAAACAAATTTTTATGAAAAAAAAAGAAGAGTTTTAAAAAGAACAAATCTAAATGCAATAAAATACTCTTAAAATCAAACTATTTATCACATTTTTCTGAAAATTAAATTTTCATTAGTAAACAATAAAAATTAGTTAAATAAAGACATAAAACTATTAGTTTAAAATAAAACAAAACTTTTAGAAAGGAAAAATTCTAAGAAATAGGATGTTATCACCTACACCTACCTACCTCCCTTGCATCCCCTTCTCCAATCCATTTTTTCCACCAATAAAATACCCAAATGCTTTTCTCTGGACTCACTTTCCACTCCTTTTTCATTTTAATTAGTGGTAGGCACCACTCAGACATTGAGGTCAAATGAAATGAAGTCCAAATCATGAATTGCAAAATATACCTTCCAGATTCACCATTTAAGAGAAGACATTTTTTTAATATTCCAGAACAGTTATTCTGAAAAGTATTTTTTATCTGAAAATGTCTTCCAAACATTCATTCCGAAAAAATAACTTTTATATTTTGGAATCACTATTGTGGAAAATATTTTCAAATCTAAAATGTATAAAATTTTTTGAAACAAATGTTTGAGAACTTATCTAGAAAATGCCTTCCAGAATGGTGGTTTTGGAAATTTGTTTTATATTCTTGAATGTATTTCTGGATTCAAAAATACCTTTCGAAATATTTATTTTAAAATATAAAAAATATTCTGGAACATACATACCAAAATACATTTTCCAAATTAAAAAATTGTTTTTACATTATGGACCCGAAAATACCTTATGGAATAGGAATTCCGAAATATAACTAATTTCAAAATAAATATTCTCGAAAATATTTTCGGATCTAGAAATAACTTTAGTAGTACTTGTTCAGAAGTATATTTTTTATACTTTCCCAATTTGTTGTTATGCAATATGCTTTCAAATCCAAAATATTTAATCCAAAGAATAATAAAATAGAGGAGGTGCAAAGGTTTTTATTATAATTTTAACAAGGACTAATTTGGGAATTCTAGGGGTGTAAAAAAAAAAGAAGGTGGAATGCAAGAAAAAGCACATATAATGCATTGATACTTCAACTTAGGTCATGTATACATGTTCAATACGTATTCCTGTCTAACACATATTCGTGTCTAATAATTTAGGATACTCTATCAATACTTATCAATGAAGTCTCTAATTTATAAAGTCGTAGTACACAACATAAATTTTTTGAATAATGACCAATTTTAGTGACAAAAAATAATTAGTTACTATATAGTGACCAATTTAGGTACCAATTTAAAAACTAAAAAATATTGACAACTAGAATAGTTTCAAAAACTTATAATTGGGCTCTAAATTGATAATCAAAATAGTTTATATATTATGAATTGGTTTCTAAATTGGTCACTAACATTAGCTACCAAACTTTTGACTACCAAATTAATTGGTTTTTAAATTGGTCACCAACATTAGTTACCAGGTTTTGGCTACCAAAATAATTGGTCTCTACTTAGGAAATTGGTCTCAACATATTGTATCACACCGAACCAATTTAACCAAGTAATAATAATAAACGATCACCATACTTACACACAAAATCATTCAGGTAACTGGCCTAGGCTGACCTAAGCCTAACCGGCCTGAACCGGTAACATAAGACGCTAAAAGGAATAACCCGCCTAGGACAACATATGAGCAATAGCAGCACAAGCCGCCAAAAGGAGTAGTCGGTTTATGCCGACAACCTTAAGATGCTCAGTGAAATCAAAGCCCCCCTGATATCTAGTGAGCCCCCAATAGTCGAGACTAAGGGCCTAGGCCCACCTATGGCCCACACCAGGGCCCAGCCCATGGAATGGGTAAACATAATTAATAATCTATAAATAGACATGGACCCCACAAATTAAAGGTACGCATTCATTACTTCATTAATCACTTGATTTAACTTTTTGAGAGCTTTTGGCTGACTTAAGCTTCAGAGTCCCTTCTATATGCCAAATGGGAAGAGGCCAACCGAGGAGATAGCAGACTATATGGGTAAGGTGACACTTGTGCCTACCTCGTACACCTTCACCACCACCCAACAAACTCCCATCCTCTCAGCCCATCCCACCCACTTCCCCTCCACCCTCCCAGGACACGCCGCGACCCCCACCCCTGCCGCCACCCTCCCTACCACTCAGGCTCAATACAACATGCCCACCACCCTACATACTACTTATATCCCACCTTACAACCCACACTATCTCCCTACAACCCACATTCCCCCTCACAACTTCACCTCCACCTTTCCCACACTTGTCCACCATCCCCTTCCCCTTCACCGACTTTATCGCTAACACCCCCCTTCCCGCCTAGTGGGAACCCTTCACACTAGACCATAACACTGGTGAAACCGACCCCGACGAACACCTTAAAGTCTATATCACCCATGTCACCTTGTACACTTCCCAGGACGCAGTTTTTTGCAAAGCCTTTCCGACCACCCTCAAAGGCCCTGCTCTCGAATGGTTCACAACCCTCCCACCTTATTCTATCGACAGCTTCGACACCCTCTCACACATGTTCTCAACTCATTTCGCTGGCAGCCACCCACATCAAACTACTACAATCTCCCTCCTCGGCATCAGGCAAGAACAAGGTGAGCCGCTTCGGGCATTTATTGATGGCTTCAGCAAGGTTGCCCTTCGCACCCCACACCTCAACCAAGAAGTGATTCTCCAATGCATGGCCCTCACCCTTCAACCCGACCCCCTGCCAACAACGTCTACCTTCATCCACCTGCCTCTATGCACGAGCTAAAGTTGCGTGTTGTCGACTACGTTCGCATGGAGGAAATGCAGACCCTCCACACCAAATTCTGCAATGATTATACACCCACCGCTACCAACCCCACCCCACCACCCCCTCCTTGATCCGAGACCACGGGAGCCCCGACAACCCCGCTTTACTAGATACGCTCCCCTTAATGTCCCCAGATCCCGCCTCCTTGATGAGGCCTTACAAGCCGACCTCATCCCGCCGCCACGCAAGACGACAACTCCCCCCAACGCCGATATGACCAAATATTGCCGCGATCACCGCAATCATGGTCACCCCACGGAGGACTACAAAGCACTCTAGGATAAAATTGAAGAACTGGTGCGTGCTGGCCACTTTCGTCGCTTCATCCGCAAAGAGGATCATCCCTCTCGATCCCGCCATTCTCCACGTTCCGACCACAAACGTCCTTCACATGACTCTCACCATGATAGACGCCCCAACCAATCCACCAACCAAGACCCCCAACCGGCTCGCACCGATGTTACCCGCGTCGATCCTCCCCTACGCGGCACTATCGACACCATCTCTAGTGGTTTCGCTAGTGGAGGATCCACCTCTTTCGCCAGAAAGAAACACCTCCGCCATATCTAATCCATCAACCACATTACCCATTTCCATCACAGACGCCGCATGCCTCCCATCACCTTCACGGACGACGACTTTCACGGCCTAGACCACCAACAAGACGACCCTATGGTCATTACTATCGAAATAGAAAACTACGCAATTAAAAAAGTCCTAGTAGACCAAGGTAGTTCCGTTGACATACTCTACTAGGCAACATACCAAAAGCTTCAACTCCTAGACACGACCATGGTCCCGTATGATGAACCCATTTATGGCTTTTCTGGAGAACAAGTTTCCACTCGCGGCTACATTGACCTTCACATAATCTTTCGTGATGGAGCCCAAACCAAGACCATTCCTATCCGCTTCCTCATCGTTGACGCACCAACATCTTACAATGTCCTCCTTGGCCGCCCCTCGCTCAACACCCTTGGCGTCGTCGTCTCCACCCCTCATCTGGCCATGAAGTTCCCCTTCCCTTCTGGCGACATCCTTACTATCCATTGCGACCAACGCCTTGCACATGAATGCTACATGGTCAACCTTCGCCCACAACTCCCTATCCAGCAAACCAAAAACATTGAGAGACCACCCGGCTCTGGGATCGCTCTGTCGGGTGACGATCTAGACCCTAGAGTGGGCCGAGATGTTCACCTCGAACCTGTTGAAGAGATCACCCCCCTAGAGCTCCCGAATGGTCGATCCATCAAACTTGGCACCGAATTAGACTCTGACGAGCGTGCCATCATCACACCCATTCTAGTCGGCAACACAGACCTTTTCGCTTGGTCAGCTGCTGACCTACCTGGAGTGGACCCTCCAGTAGCATCCCACAAGTTATCTATCTACAAAGAAGCCCGATATATCTCCTAGAAAAAATGCAAACTCGGCGAGGAGCGACGCTTAGCGGCTATGGCTGAGGCTGATAAATTACTGAGCACAGGATTCATTGAAGAAGCTCACTACACCACTTGTCTTTCTAACGTAGTCCTGGTGAAGAACACCAACGGCAAGTGGCGGATGTGTGTCAATTACACTGATTTAAATAAAGCTTGTCCTCGAGATGCCTACCCATTACCCAACATTGACCGACTTATCGACGGCGCGGCTGGGAACAAGGTCCTCAGCTTTCTTGACGCATACTCCGTTTACAATCAAATCCCCATGGCCGCATCCAACATGAACAAAGCCTCTTTCGTCACTGACGACGCCAATTATTTTTACAAAGTTATGCCTTTTGGCCTCAAGAACGCTAGAGTGACCTACCAACGATTGATGGACAAAGTCTTTAGTCATTTGATGGGCAACTACGTCGAAGTATATGTCGATGACATGGTTGTCAAGTCTCCCAGCCATCACCAGCATGCGCAGGACCTCTCGGCAGCCTTCTCCGCATTGCGACAATACAACCATCGCCTCAACCCCGACAAGTGCGTATTCGGCGTCAACCGCGGCAAATTCCTCGGATTCATGCTAACCCAGTGCGCATAGAGGCCAACCCCGAAAAGTGTAAAGTCATCATCGAAATGCGAAGCCCCACCAACGTCAAAGAAGTCCAACGCCTCATAGGCCATCTTACGACCATTTCCCGTTTCCTGCCCCAATTAGCCGAACAAACCCAACCCATCATTCAGCTGGTCAAAAAATCCGCCAAGTTCACGTGGACTGATGATTGTGAACAAATTTTCCAAAAGCTGATGTGCTCTTGGATGATACAACCCTTCAAGTCATCAAGCTCCCCCTCAACACCTTCATACTTCTCCTTCAACTCGTCATAATCCGCCTCCAGATCCGCTATCCTTTTATGGAGTTTACCCTCCGACTCTAAGCAACGAACCTTCCAGGTTCCCACCCTTTTCTTCTCCTCCTCCCAACTCTCCCTCTCCATCTTCCAGGCGGCCCTCTCTTCTGCGAACTTATCAACCTTCCCCTACAACTCCTCCACCTTTTCCTGACTTCCCTCCTTTACTTATCGTCGATACAAAGATCCAACCCGGCGACTTAGAATCAATGCCTTGCTTCCAAATTCCACCATAGTCCTCACTAGATGATCTGGCTCCATACTGTCGATAGAGTTGATGAATAGCTCCGGAAGATTGATGTCGATGTCCTTTCTAACAGACATTTCCGGTAGTTCAATCAAACCGAATTCTGGTCCTTTGGTCCCACTTGATGACCCCGACCCAAGTAACGCAACCCTGACCTTCTTCAAGTCTTTACCCTTACCGAGTCGAGGCGGTAGTTCAGCCTTCCTTTTAGTGCCGCCATGCACATGCACCTCAACCATCGACTCCTGTAAGTTTGGAACATCAGTGTTCCCAACTGTTTTTGCCTTCGCGGCCATCTCCTTCCGTAGTGCTTGAAAAAGCGTCAAGTTCTTCTTCCTGGACTGAGCCATATGCCCTACAAAAATGTACCAACATCCGATTAAGTCAACTTAGAAACATCAAAACAGATACCTTCAATATCAATAATCGGGTGAACCGAATTATAAACCCTAACTAGGCCCTTAGTGGGCAACTTATCAGAAAACTTCATCAAGACCTCCACCACCTCCTTATCCTCCACCGACAACTCGTCGGTGCCCATATCCTTGTACCGAGAAGGGGTTCCCGTCCAATTAAACGAGAATTTTGTACTCCTATCTGCATTAAGGAAGTAAGATCTGCCCTCCTCCTTTACCACAACCTTAAAGTAACCGTCTTTGAAGTGCTTGAAGGACTATGAGAACGCGTCCAATCTGCTAATACTAGGACGACTCACCAAGGATAACCAAGTAGTCGGCTGACGGGGCCTAGTGTCATAAAAATACAAAAATGCATGAGGAAAAGGTTGTAGATACAATGATTTGCACAAAACACGAAAAGCTTGCATGTAGGCCCAACTGTTCGGATGGAATTGTGTAGGTGCCACGTTGAGCTCACGAAGTACTCCCATGGTGAAGTCATCCAACGGCAATCTCAAATGCAGCTGGGAGAAATGACACATATACATATAAAAGAACTTCTCGGTCGCCCCCTCCAAGGAAACGATACCCTGATTCATACGTTTCGCGATAACAGGGGTGTAGTTCAACCAAGAGTTTAGTAGACACGACCACCAAAACAAAGACGACTGATTACGGACATCAGTCGCTATCCATTCGTAACCGGCCTTGGCCGGCAAATTACTCTCCGCCATTTCTTCAGGAGGGTCTTCTCGCACCTCAGTCACCGTCTTCATCGGAATTCTGCCCACCATAGCCGCTGGGCTACTACTCTCCTCCTTAACTTGTCTACCTACACTCCTCCCGGACTCCATACTCTCACTACTTGAAGAAGATAACGACACATTATCACTACTACTAGACATACCTTTTTCTGAAAAGATGACAGCAGGATCTAGGAACTAGTTGGACAAGTATAACGCACGCAAAGTCTCTGATTATGAAATTCTCGCAAATGAACCAACAAACATAAACCCATCACAAAATTCACATTTATAATGGTGAATCTCAAACGATATAACTTCTTCCCGCCAAAAATCACAACCCATACCAATCGGCACAGGCACACCAAAGGCTATGTGTATCAAAAACGACGGCGCAAAAACCCCCTTTGATTAGACCTCTGACATCCCTTCACCTGCTACCAACCTTTTCCCGCCTTTAGCCTTAACATTGTTCATCACACTTAAAGGCTGGGGAACTGGTGTACCACACCTAGCCGGTCCCGCTGGCATATCAACACATATCATCCTTGACCGATATACCTATATCAGCAAAGGCTGGGGGACTAGTGTACAACACCGAGCCAATTTAACCAAGTAATAATAATAAACGATCACCATACCTACACGTAAAATCATTCAGGTAACCGGCCTAGGCTGACCTAAGCCTAACTGGCCTGAACCGGTAACATAAGACACTAAAAGGAATAACCCGCCTAGGACAACATATGAGCAATAGCAGCACAAGCTGCCAAAGGGAGTAGTCGGTTTATGCTGACCACCTTAAGATGCTTAGTGAAATCAAAGCCCCCCTGATATCCAGTGAGCCCCTAATAGTCGAGACTAAGGGCCTAGGCCCACACTAAGGCTCAGCCCATGGGATGGGTAAACGTAATTAATAATCTATAAATATACATGGACCCCACAAATTAAAGGTACGCATTTATTACTTCATTAATCACTTGATTTAACTTTTTGAGAGCTTTTGGTTGACTTAAGCTTCGGAGTCCCTTCTGCATGTAACCCCTCCCGGGTCTAAGCCGATATTTGTCAAATGGGAAGAGGCCAACTAAGGAGATAGCGGACTATATGGGTAAGGTGACACTTGTGCCTAACTGATCTTATTGTTCTCTGCAGGAACACATATTTTTATTGTTTAATAGTTTTCTTATAATGATATTTTTATACTGACAATAATTTATATTTTTTACGTTGACAACTTTAGTATATATGGTTTTAATTTTGAGTCACACATTAACAATCATATATTTATTATATTTTTAAGAATTATTGTACACTTTTTAATATTCATATATTACGTATCATATCCTAATATTTTGAAAATAAACGTATCGACATATCGGATACATATCGTATCCGATACAAGTATCGTATCCGTACATCGTAAAGAAACACATTTTTTTCTAAAATATATGTAGTTAAATCTATTTATTTTCAATTTTTATAATTTCCAAATATAGAAAAAAATAAAGACATAAAATAAGTACAGTATATGCTATAAATAACCAATAATATTATTAAAAAAAAAGGGGGGAAATATCACTGTTCCTGAATAACAAATGTGGTGAGTCTATAAACTCACATCAGCATCTTTTCAACTATTAATAAATATAACATTTTATTAGACAAAAAATTAAAAAAAGAACATGATTTTCAAAAATATAAAACATTATTGGAATATTAAAATTTGAAAAACAATTATTAGAATTATAAATAAGTCTTAAATAAGTTTTAAGTCAACCCATATCTGTTTACGAACATTCAATTAATTACTCAATACATTCTTCTTTTTTAATTAAATTATTTAAACTTTTTTTTAATTGTGTGACATGGTAGCTTAAATAATTCTATCGCTTTTATCGCTTTTATAGAATTTATAATTCTGTCGCTTTTATAAATTGAATATAATTCTTAAATTTTATAGTTAAATAAAATACAATTATTTGAAATATTATTAGAATATAATTATTAAAAAAATTTAATAATTATATTCTAAAATACTAGTATTTTTAAAAGTAACATTTAAAATTACTATAAATATTAGAAAAAATTTTAAAAAATATATTGTATTTCTAAAATTGAGATTTAAATATAAATATTTATATTTTAATATCTAAAACACAACAAAAATATTAAATGTTTTAGATTTAAATGTCAACTTTAGAAATGTTAGTATATTGTTGTAAAACATTTAATAATTATATTCTAATAATATTTTAAATAATTCTATTCTATTTAACAATTAAATATAGGAATTATATTTATTTTATAATAAAATCTAATAATTTATAATTTAATTTCAAAAATAATTAATAAAAATATCAATTTAAATAAAAACATTCCTATAATATTTACAAAAAATATATTTTTTCTCAAGTGAGAAGGGACAAAATTGCTTCATTTTAACCAAAAACTAAGATTAAATTGAACTAAAATAAAAAATATAGGGAATAAATTGAAAAAAATAACAAATATAAGGACTAAAGTGAAAAAAAAGAATTAATACAACCACAAACTAACACGCGACACTAAATTTGACAAGTGGCACGATGTTGACTTGACACGTATATAGTTTTTTTAAAATTTAAATTTTAAAAAAATTAAATATAAAAAAAATCAGGAGCTGACACGTCATATGTATTGCTCACTAACAATAATTTTTTGAACACCGTTAACAAAAATGACTAAATTAACCAAAAATAGAGGTGGCAATGTGGGCTTGGCCCTGCACCAGGCCACATGCCCACTAGAAAAACGCGGGGCGAGCTAAGACATTAAGCTCGTTGGCTCGCAAAAGTTCGGCCCGCATAACCCACTACCCACAAGGATTGGCCCATGGCCCATGACCCACATTAATAAATAAAAAAGAAGTTGAACTTGTGTATAGTGGTTACTTTTCTTTTAGACTTCTACATGAACATTTCAAATTCTTGTATAAGTGGAGAAAACAAGTGTTATGTATTTTTGAGTGTGCTAAAATTTGAAAAATACATCGTATATGTCAAAATATGAATATGATGAAAATGTTGAATTGTTAATTTCTCATCCAATCCCCAAAGTCTATCTTTACTTAATTTTATGAAGTTGTTAAAGTTTTTCAATTTATTGAATATCGAAAGCTTTACCATAATTTTTTTTTTCTTAGAAAAAAAATTGGGCTGTCAGCAAGTGAGAACTTATGTACGACGGTCGAAACTTTTCAACCCGCATTTTCAACACGTTGCAGGTCAAGTACGGGACAAGCCTAAACGGGCCGAACCGGATTGTATTGCTACCTTTAACCAAAATTGATGAAAATAAGAACCTAATTAAATAACGACAATGAGAACCAAATTGAATAAATATAACGAAAATAGGACCATATTTTAAAAAAAATATAAATAATAAGATAAACTATTTTCATTCTTTTAATTTTATGTTTGGCTGCTATAGTATGTGGGCATAGAGCAAAATTTGAGTTTGTAACATAAAAAAACATTTTTGAACTTATTGGACACAAAAATGAAAAAAATAAATAATTAAAAATTTGGATGAAAAATCTGTGGGTAGGTTTTATACCATGGTTGTAAAGAAAATCTAAAATATTTGAAAACATACACCTCTAGAAACGACCCAAATACTTTATCTTAATTCATTGACAATTGTCCATTTTCCAGGTTTTTTAGTAAGTTTATTTTCTTTTAAACATGGCCCAAGATCTGCACTGAGATCCAATAGGATTTTTGAAATTTTAAAAAAATATATTTAAGTTATTTTCTTTTCGTTTTTGTAAAAAATGGTTGAATTAGAGGTTATATTTTTAAAAAAAATATATAGATTTAGTATTGTATTTTTAATTATTTTAGGTGTTATATGAAAAAAATAAAAAAAATAAGTTATTTTATTTTATTTTTGAATTTGTTGAGTTAAAAATAGATATAGTATTGTGTATTAAGTTATTTTAGGTGTTATTTGAAAAAATAAAAAAATAAATGTTATTTTGTTTTCTTTTTAAATTTGTTGTGTTAAACATAGATATAGTATTATGTATTAAGTTATTTTAGGTGTTATTTGAAAAATTAAAAAAATAAATGTTATTTTATTTTCTTTTTGAATTTGTTGAGTTAAAAATAGATGTAGTATTATCTATTAAGTTATGTTATGTGTAATTTGAAAAGATAAATGTTATTTTATTTTCTTTTTCAATTTATTGAGTTAAAAGTAGATATAGTATTGTGTATTAAGTTATTTTAGGTGTTATTTGAAAAAATAAAAAATAAATGTTATTTTCTTTTCTTTTTGAATTTGTTGATTTAAAAATAGATATAGTATTGTGTATTAAGTTATTTTAGGTGTAATTTAAAAATATAAAAGTAAATATAATCCTTTTTTAAATTTGTTGAGTAATTGTTTTTTATAATAATGATTTTGGAAAAAAAAATTATGAATTATAATAGAAGTAACAAAAGTAAAAACAATTAATGTATAATGTTTGAGGTCTCCACCTTTCTACCAAGGCAGTCATTAAACCATGGTCAACCTTTAAATGTCTCAATTTTGCCATACTGCCAAACCCTGCATCCTGTAGTACAAACACAATACTTGGATGTGGTTCAGGCATGGAGTTATAGTAAGATGACAATGCTCCCTTCTGCGTCCTCAACAACCAAGTAACATACGTGATTATATAAAAACTTAGGTGTGTTAATAATAAATGAAGTTCACATACCCAAGAAAAAATGTATGCAGCCCTGTGCTCTTGTTGTCTCCATAGCAACATTTAGTTTATCTCTATCTAGGTTTGTGTCAATACCAACAATTTAAAACAACAAGTTTTAACCTTTATAGATGATGCAACACTTAAGCAGGGAAATGTTAGCTGTTGGATTATTGAAACAAATGTTATCCCTTAGATTGAGGTTGGTGCATTGTCATGTTAAGGGTGATTAACGTGAATATGCCTACCTGCAATTTGGGCACTCATTCATGTGTATAGATCTTTTCAGAATGATGGTGACTAAAGCTTGTATGATGGTGACTAAGCGGTGCATCAAACTAGTTTATTGGAAGTAGTCTTCATAAAAAAAACAAAAACATAACAACACTCATACAAATTTGGGGACCAATGTCCAAATATGTGGGGAGTTGGGTTAGGGTTTTTGTACACATTGTTCACAATTTGCAAATTATGAATGACCATGTTCTTTGTATCCAATATGGAAAAAAAGTAATTAGGGTCCTTATGAATAAAAACAAAGTCAATTGGTATCAGTCTTAACGGAAAAATATATGGCACCACCACTGACTCATATGTCGGGAGCCATGTGGAAATAAGTGGTAATTTGCGTTGGGTCTTTTCTAGAAATTGTGACAGTTTTGTAACTTATAGACAAGATGTTTTATGTAGACAATATAGATAAAAGATTACATTGAGTCCTTATGAACACCAAAATACTTCATTGGAGTCAGTATTGAAAAAATATGATACAAAAACTGTAACAAACATGTGGGGAGCAATGTGCAAATAAGTGGAAAGTTGCAATGGAGTTTTTGCCCACAAAACATGTACTTAGTAGTAAAAAAGGCTAAAAAATGAAGTCAAGATTTGGACCTTTTTGGATTTTATTTGTTGTCTTAATGATTTCATAGAAATCATATATAAACTCAATTCTATAGTATTTCATGCAATAAAGCCAATGACATAAGTTTGGAATACAAACAAAAAAAAATATTTAGGTTCAGATAAAGTGCCCACAAAACAGGTACATAGTAGTAAAAAAGGATGAAAAATAAAGTCAAAATCATGACTTTTTGGATTTCATTCGTTTTCTTATTGATTTGATAAAAATGTTATATAAACTCAATTCTATATTATTTCATGCAATAAAGCCAATGGCATAAGTTTCGGAGACGAAAAAAAATTATTTAGGTGCAGATAAATTGTCCACAAAATAGGTACTTAGTAGTAAAAAATGCTGAAAAATGAAGTCAAGATCATGACTTTTTGGATTTCATTTCTTGTCTTAATGATTTCATACAAATGATATATAAACTTAGTTCTATAGTATTTCATAAAGTCAATGGCATAACTTTCAGAGACTAAAAAAATTATTGAGGTGCATATAAAGTGCCCACATAACAAGTACTTAGTACTTAAAGAAAAGTTCAATTTAACACAAGAACGTTGTTACATTACACACATTGATCTCATTGATGGAAATTAACTAATAATCATAAATAAAAGAAAACAACTTATTTAAACTTCTCTCAACACATAAAGAACTAAGGTTTAATCATCAACATTATTGTCTGCAGTTGAGTTTGTTGCATCCAAATTGTCACCTTCATGAGGATGTAAGGTTATGGAAAGCTTCATTGGAAGATTATGTGGGAGTGGAAGGAAGAACTTAACCATGTCGCGGACATCGTCATCCGTAACAAGCTGAATTGTTTCATTTTGGTCCCATCGTCCTAACACAGGCTTGTGAAATCATACATCTTTTACCCTTCTTCCCTAACTGCAACAATGATAGCTTGCAATTTCTTCCTTCAACATCTGTAAATTCATAGTAGTCGACAAATAAAAACCACAATTTATGCGACCTTCATAGTTAAGAAAAATTAGAAAACTATTGTGAATGTTATTTTCGTAATGGATCAACATCCTTGTTTTGCTAATAGCCAACTATTATTGTGAACTGAAACGAAATAATAATTTGTAAGCGCCTTCGTTGACGTGGTAAACTTAAATAAAGCTTGATTGGCATTCATCGTGCATTGTGTATTTCAACTGTGGCCATCTACCTCCAGAAATCTATTTTCAATGAAACTATTAAAGTTGATGTCACATGATGGACAAGGCAAGCTAGTGTCTCCTTTGCATCAGTAAAGACAACCATGATCCACATCCATAGAGGTTTCGGGTTGTCCAAACTTATTCACATAATAATGGACAAGGCAAACAGAGATGGAAGGGATGGAGTTCCATTCGAATTATATGAAGAATACAACCAGACCCCACACTAGGAATTCCCAAACATATATGACCACAACAAAATGTTGCATGAAAACTTTGAGCACGATGTCGGTACACTGACCCAAGGAATGAGGTTCCAAACAAAGGAACAACTTCTAGATGCTTTAAACAAGTACCACATAACAAACCATTGCACCTACAAAACCATACACTCAAACACAACAAGATTGAGGGTGCAATGTGTACAACAAATGTGTCCTTGGAAATGTCAGACAATATTACATACAAGGGACCAAGTGTGGGAAATCAGAAAGATTGAATGTATGCACACACGTGCCACACAACTCATAACGCAAGACCACATGCACCTAGGCTCAAGAATAATTTCTTAACATGTAAGACAAATGGTGGAGTTAGACTCATCCACACCAATTACAACAATAATTTCTTCCATCCAGACCTCTATGGGGTATAACACAACCTACAGAAAGGCATGGTTGGTGAAACAGCAAGAAATTGAAGATGTGTATGAAAACTAGGAACATTCTTACAACTGATTGTCGTTCCTACTACAAGCTGTGCAAACTTATTTGTTTGGGTTTGTATACAAGTTGAAAACCAGTCCAATTACAAATGGGGAGGAGGTCCTAGAAAACCAACAACACTTTCGAAGAGTGTTCTGGACATTCAAACCATGCATTGATGGCTTCCCATTTTGCAAACCAATAGTGCAAGTGGACGAAACCTTTCCTTTACAGAAGGTATAGGGGCACCCTTCTAGTAACTGTTGCACAAGATGGGAGAAAAAACATTTCCCTATTGCATTTGCTATAGTAGAGGGTGAAACTGCCGAAGCTTAGTTTTTTTTCCTTAAAAACGTAAAGAGGCACATTACGCATCAACAAAAATTATGTTTAATGTCAGACAACCACAACTCAATCATTGTAGTATTCAACAGACCCAATAGTGGCTAAAGTGAAGGGAATTGCGTGTAGGTTTTTTGTATTCGACAATTGCATAAAATTTTACAAAAAGATTCAAGAATACAACTCTGAAAAAGGAACTCGTCAACATGGGTAGGCTATTATATGTAAAAATTTGTCTTTTTCATTTTTTTTGGCTGTTAATTATTCACCCCCATTATTAGAAAATAATTTGTTCTTAAAATTATATTTGCAGTGTACGCACTAACGGGACCATGCTGCAACTACTACTACAACATCATTAGAGAAGACAACCAAGAAGTAGCAACTTGGGTATACTAAATTCTAAGGGAGCAGTGGTGTCTTGCTTACGACAAAGGACGAAGGTGGAGTCACGTAACAACAAATCTGGCTAAAGCAATAAATTATGTCTTGAAGAAGACAAGGAATATGTCAGTTTCTTCCATATTATTAGCCACATACACCAAGTGCAACACATACTTCACTAAAAGAGGCAAGCAAATAACTGCAATGGTGAGTGTCGGTCATGCGTACTCTAAATATGCGACCAACTTCCTACAAGATGCGGACTCCAAGTGAAACACGCATCAGGTCGTTGAATTTGATAGAAATACCGCAAGATTCAGAGTGGAGGAGATGGTGAATCCCAGAGAAGTGCGTTGTGTAGGAAAATTTGTAGTCAGATTAGATGAAAGGTGGTGCGATTGTGGAAAGTTCCAAAAAATCCATATACCCTGTTCACATGTTATTGTAGCCTGCAAGCATACACATCACGACTTTAACATGTACATAAGTCCCCATTATAGGTTGCATTTCGTCATGAAAGTATATGACAATTTGTTTGGCGAGTTAAGACATGAAGAATATTGGCCATCATACCAATGACCATAGCTTTGGCCTCATCCTGCCACAAAAAGGAGCGAGAGGGGTCGTCCTAAATCAAATAGAATTAGGATTGAGATGGACATTAGGGAAGGAAGACAATCATGAAAGTGTGCTTATTGTAGAACTGAAGGATACACAAGAACTCATTGTCTTAACAACCTCGCACTTAGATGATCCACATCGAACCACTTACTTTTTGTTGAACTTTTAATTGTGTTCAATAAATTTATCCTTGATTGAATTCAATGGTATATCTTTTGTTATTATCTTCTATTGCTACTTATTTTACATAAACCAAAAACAAATGACAAAATTATTTAAAATACAATAATGAAATCGTTTTAAATTATTTTAGTTATTTCCTTTATTTTTAAATTATTTTTTACAAATTTGTAATGTTTATAATATACAATTTTTTAAAATTACCCAAAATTAAAAGAAAACTATAATTTCAATAATTATAAAAGAAACTCTTGAATTAAATTGACTTTTATATTTTCAAATTACACCTCAAAAAACTTACTACACAATACTAAATCTATTTTGAAATTAGGTTTTTAACTCAAGAAATTCAATGAAAGATTTAATTACATTTACTTTCAAATTTTTTCAAATAATATTTAAAATAACTAAATACACAATACTAAATTTTTTTTTAAATTTGAACTCAACAAATCCAAAAATAAATAAATAACATTTACTTTGATATATTTCAAAAATACGCCTAAAATAACATAAAATGCAATAAAAAATATATTTTTAATATATATTTTTAAGTAAAGAAATTATAAAAAAAATATTTTTTATCTCTAATTCAACAATTTTTTAAATTTATTTTTTAAAAAAATTCAAAAATTCAAAAATCCTAATTCTAATTTACTTCAAAAAGATGAGAAAAAAAATTAAAAACCCAATTCAGAATTCGGGTCTCTGGAGACCGGATTCTAACTAGGAAATAAAAAAAAATGACAATTGGAAGGTTGGAATTCGGTCCCTAGGAGCCGAATTCCCACCTAAAAACAAAAATTGTGCTATCACCGTAAGCACAATATTCTATACAGGTAAATAAATGAAGGAACCGTGCTACTGAGGAAAAAAATCATAATCTGACCTTAGAAGGATGAAAAATCATTATTAAGAGGTTTTATTTTCAAAAGGTTTGATTTTTATTATTTCTCCCTTTTTTTTAGTTTGATTTTAATCATTTTCTTATGTGTGAGCCAACCTGTGTCGATGTTGCTAGGTTTGTGTGTTCTTGGGATCTAGTGGTGGTTTTTTTCTCCTCTCTGTACCGACATTTCATTGGTATATTGTTGATAAGTACAAAATAGTTGGTGCTCACCAATATTTTGGAGACGGTTTTGTTGAAAGTTTTGATTTCAGAACTTACTAGATGTCGTGTGATAAACTAATTGTTGGGTGGTATGGAATTGTTTGAGAAAATGGTTTTTAAAACCAGAAAGTGGTGAGAGAACCAAACAAGATCATTATTTTCTTCTAAAAAGTGTTTTTTGCTACAAGTTTTAACATGAATTGACTTGAAATTATATGGGAACAGGTCTTCGCTGCTACTCATATGCTTGGAGAAGCATGGAAGAAATGGTTCTAGGGAACAAATGATGTTGTTATGCATTTTATTTGGGTTTTTGAGGTAAAAAACATATGATGTTGTATATTTCCTAAAAATACTATTTTGATATATGTAGTAGTGAATGTGGTTCTGCATGATCTTGCAGGATGCCAAGAATAAGAATGTGGAGCATATATTGATACTTCTTGGGGATCATCTTTACCGAATGGACTATATAGACTTTGTATAGGTATAAATGGTATAAATTTTCATCTAAAATTACAACTCATAACATTTATAGTTTTCTGAACCTAATAATGATTTTGATGGGGACTATGATTGCATAACACGTTGACATGAATGCTAATATCACAATTTCATGTGCTCCCGTGGATGACAGGTATCTTTACATGAAAATCTGCTTGATCTGATTTCTCACAATAAAGGAACTCCATCTTATTCACAAGAGCTAAACATTCACTGAAAATGATATCGTTTTTTGTTTTATCTTGAATTGAGTTTGGATTTGATTTGCGTTAATTGTCTTGTAGTCGAGCATTAGATTATAGACTGATGAAAATTGATAAAACTAGACGAATTGTATAGTTTGCAGAAAAACCTAAGGGATCATATCTAAAGGCTATGGTATACTGATAGTATCTTGATTCCAAAGTCTGAAACACATTTCTTTTACTTGAATAATTGATATAATTAATGCAACTTGTGAATAAAGTATGCTAACAGATTTATTTACATTGAATTGTATTTAACTGGTATGCAGGAAGACCTTGGAGTACAATCAGAAACAAAGTCAAAAAGGATTTTCCTTCTATTTAATTGACTGCATGGAAGGTATGGCAATGAAAACAACCCTCTTCCATTTAGTTAATGGGTTTGGATGTTATTTTTTTGAATTGCATGATAGCTATGATAGATATGCATTGCATTATAAATTATAAAAGGTTCCTCTGGAGTGATATGAAATCAATGAAATTATATTTTACTCTTAGAAGCATGTTTTGTTTTGACTTAATAAGGTCATAAGATAGGGTATATTTAAAGTGGAGACAATACTATTGAGTATGCCATCAATTATCATAATTTTGTAATTTGCAAGACCTACTAACTTAGCTAAAGTAAATGCAACCAAGTATAATGTAATGTTGTAATTTGTTTCTTTGTGTGTGCAGATTAAACTATATTTTCTAAATAGCCTCTCTATAAGTGTAATAGTTTCTTCCATCCTTTAAGTTTGATAAATCAATTATTGACATACATTCCATGAATTTCTTGATAATTAATAAGCCTCTGATTTACTTTGTTGCATCAAGGGAATTTTTATGAATTTGAAAGCAAGGTCTATTGCAATTAGGAATGCGTAGGACAAATTTCAGACTCTTAATTTATTTTTCTACTTGCTTCCAATGTAATGTGGGATGAAAATTTAAAACTGATGCAATATTATAAATTGCCCTAGAGGAAATGCCTGTTATTCAGTACTTCGAAGTGAAGATGTGCGAAGGCTCTAGGTAATTACTGATGTGCAAAGGCTCTAGGTGATTACTTAACTAAAAGGAATATCATAAGAATTTGTAGGTAGTTTATGTAAAAAGATGTTTTGCAAAGAATGTTGTTCTCTACAACTTGTATAGCTTTATGTTTTGATTTCTAATTTTGATGTTCCTTTGTAATGCAACTGATGATGTTGATACACAGATTGCGGCAAGATTGAAGTCTTATTGGTGTTTTCAGCATGGAGAATTCCAAAACAGATGAGCAACTGCTTCATATGTCTAAGCCATGGGACAATGTAGGTAAGTCATGGTATCAAAATATACTTTACATCCGCAATTGATTATGACGATGAGTTGATGCTTATTACTTATTTGTATATCTATGTATTTTTTCATTATCATTTTGACATGTAAATTTTGGTTGGATTTTAGTAAATAAATCTACAATTCATTGCCAATGTGTAGATGTGCTTGTGCTAGGATTGAGTCCCACAATGGAAAGATAGAATTATAGTGAGGTTTGTAAAGCTTTGGCCTTGAGTCATTTTAGAAGAAGGTGCCATTTGTCTTACTTTTGTTAGTTTTGAAATGGTGATTTAAGCGAAGAAGGGGGGTTTGAATTGGCTTTATAAAATTTTTTCAAAAGCTTAAACCTCTTTTTAATTGAATCAAACAGACTGGAAAGTTAGGATGTAAATACAGTAGACCAATACACTTTCAATCAATTAAAACATAAAATAGCATACTAATTTGTTCTTGAACTATGAAACAATCGATTAAAAAGACAAATCAGTCGGCTAAAATACTGGAGATTTATGTAGAATGCAGAATTCACAGATTTAACTCAAACAACAATCTTTTACATACAAGACTTGTTCCAATAAATGTTTTTAACAAGTATACAGCCTCAGATTACACAAGAACGCATTAAATCAAACCAAAGAACAAATTTCTTGGTTTTCTTGATTTTTTAAAGAGATTCAAAGTGAGTGAGATGAGGGAGAGAGAATTGCACAGTTATTTTTATACTGGTTGACTCAATCATAAAGCTACATCCAATTTACCAGTACAACCTAAGCTTGGTTTCCACTATATTAAAAAGTTTTATAAATCACACACCAAGATTACACTTTTGAACCAAGAAACACACAAGATTTTTGACTCACACAAAAATCTAGACACACACCTTGCAAGAATCACACTTACAGACCTGAAATCACATCAGGCAAACCAACCAGAGGCACAATAACATCCAAACCTACTGGTGGTTGTCCCTAGCCAACCATACATGTGTTCTTTAAGCTACTCACAAGCCAAAGTGCCTCCAAGATCAACCAAGATCTTCAAATCATGAGTTGTAGCTGTGTATTGCAAAGGGAGAGAGTTTTCCATAGAAGAATGACAAAGTTTCATGTTCAAAACCTCAGATTCGCACCTCTGCTCGCGAAAACACAACTTATATAGTCTGGTTTAAGTGAAAACACTCGATTGAATTTTCCGTACAATTAGCTGATTTCACTTGACTTAAGTGAAATCAGTCGATTGAAAAATATTTCAACTGACTAAATGCATTCATACTAAAAACTATATACAGCAAGCCTTTTAACCTGTTAAAACTCATTTTAACAGATTAAAAGGGACACACTAAGGCACACAAGACATCTAACTTATGTCATATAGCATACCAACATGATATAACACTAAAACATTACATTTAACATGTTATTTTCAGATTTAACACACTAAAACTTAATCTTCAAGTGGATCTTCATCAATTTTCATCAAACACCTATAATCTTAAAGCACATGGCTTTATCAATTCTTTGTTTCAAGCTTACTTGTGCCAACAATCTCCCTCTGAATTGATGAAGCCAACATCCTCGAGTTGAATTGATGAGCATGATCCATAAAGAAACCTGAAAAAGCTTTTGCATGCAAGATACCAATATGGCAAACATACAACCAAGCAAAAGCACACAAGCATACATACATATCACATATGCATATGCTCTCCCTATCATTAATAATATGATTTAACTTCAGAGTTTAGATTAAGTTTGCAGTATTATATGATTCTAGCATATTTATTTCAGGTTTTCCAATTTTAACACAATTTTACTCATTTTTCTCCCCCTGTGGATTCATCAAATGAAAGTAAATGCATAGATCATTTTGGAAAGATGAAATTTTCATTAAAACAGTAACATAGGATGGTATCGGGGCAACTGATATGCAATACAAGCAGAGCAAAATAAAAACAGAATGAAAAGTACATCATGAAGCTAAGACTGATATAATCAGTCGATTAAAATGGGAAAACAGCCAATTAAAAAACTGGAACAGACAAACAAACACACAAATTACAACACAAAAATGCAATGCATGACCAATGAGCCATCCCCTTCACTCATTCCTAGGGTTGTCTCTGTTGTAGACATATAAGAGGAGGTCATGAACATTGTGGAGTTGGTCATCCAAGTCTTGGAACTTTGTTGTGCAGTATGCATGACGTGTATTTTGTCATGTTGAGATCTTGAAGCTGGTTGAGAACCATTCTCTCAAACTGGGAGTATGGAGGTCTAGTATTCTGAGGAGGGTTATATAGCTCACTTGCCATGGGATGTGGTTCATCTTCCCCTTGGTTTCCTCCACTAGTTCCCGCTTCATGGTTATTGGCTCCAACTTCAATATTTGCACCATGATCTCCTTTAACCAGCCAAGTGTTTCCTATATTGGTGAATCCCATCTTGTGCATATTCAGTGTTGAAACATGATTTAGAAGACCAATAGACTCATTAAGCTTTCCTTCCACATCCACACCAAAATGCTCAATGAATTTGGAGATGAGTACCACATATGGAAGCTTGAAATCCATGAGCCTCTTTACCTTCATCATGTGGTCACGGATGGTGCATGTCTAGTCCATCATTAAACCATTTTAAATGCAGTACATCACCAAAAGATCACCTTCATTCAAGGTTGCATGATTGCTCCCCTTAGGCATGATGATCTTGGTCACCACCACAGCTAGCAACCTTTCCTCCACACGAAGCCTTCCCACATGGAAATTTCTAGTTTTCTCACCTTGATTACGCACACATTAGTTGAAGTATTGCACTTTGTTGAATTCATCCACTGCACTAGTTTCATCCTTATGAACTTGCACACCTCTTTGCCTTAGGCCAGCCTTATCCTTCCATGTTTGCCTAGTGATTTCCATCTCCATACCTTTTACACTTGTTTTGCGAATGCCATTACTGAACTTGAGGTTGACATAAAACACCTTCACCAAATTCGGATACACCTTACCCGAAAGCTCAAGGAATGTCTTCCATTTTTTAACTTTGAGATGTTGCTCAAGGTTGCCAAAGTTCTCTACCCTCAACCATGACATATGAATCATCTTAGGAAGAATTATTTGCTTCCAATTAATCTCAATCAAGAAGGTCTGAATTTTGTCTTCATGGCCTTTAAACCATACTTCAAGCCTTCCATTATTCAAGGCATTGAGAGAGGATGGAGTAGGTGGGGTGGAGCTTTCATCATCTGAGGGGGTTGTTCGTTGTCTTCTAGGCATGGTGAATTGTAGGTTTGGGTCTTACTAGCATATGAGAATGCCAATGCATGGTGCTTATGCAAGTATTTGTAGAATCAGCATGTTGATTTTCAAAATCAGTCAATTAAATTGTCCAGATTTCCTGGTTTCAATGTAGTACAGGAAATCACAATCAATTAAATGTGAGGGAATCTATATCAGAGTATGCAGTGATGTGTTTCCCATGCATTTTATGAACAATCCACTCACAAACAATTCATATCTAATGCATTACATTGGAAATCATGTAATTAAAGCACTTTATCGTCAATGCAATCTGAAAAGTTGATTTTAGCTTATGCAATAGTTGTTACATGTTGTTACTGCAGTCCAAAACAGTAATGTGATGGATACTTTGACTGAGTGAATCAATTAAAATCAACTCAAGAAAATCCACATCAGCATTAGTGATTTTAACATAGATATATAGTCGACTAAAACTATACCAGAAAACTGATTTTTGGTGTAGTGGCAGTTTTAAGTGAAATCTATGTGTTGATTTTGCAATTTTAGCTGACTAAAAATTTCATATCACACGAAATTTACACCAGACCAATTCACATGAAATATATGTGTTGTTTTGTGAGATTTAACAGATTGAACCAGTTCTAGAACACAAATTATGCAGATTTTGACATTTTAAGTTAAATCTATGTGTTGAATTTGCAAATTTAGTTGACTGAAATTGTGGCAGTTTTCAAGTTATGCAGATTTTACCACTTTAAATGCAGCACACACATGATCTAATAAGATTAACAAGCCAAACAAATATCAACATACATTCTTCATGTCAAGAATACCTAATTCAGTTCTAAGCTTATTAAATCTATCACGTGGAAGTGGTTTAATGAATAAATACACCAATTGATTTTCAGTTTTCACAAACATGATTTCAATATCACCTTTTTAAATATGATCTCTTATGAAATGATGCTTGATTTCAATGTGTTTAGTTTTAGAATGCTGAATTGGATTCTTAGTTAGGTTGATTGCACTTATAATATAACAATAAAGAGGTACATTTTCTAGCTTTACACCATAATCCATAAGTTCATGCTTCAACCATATGCTTTGAGCACATACATGTCCAGTTGTTATGTACTCAGTCTCAGCTGTAGAGAGTGCTACACATGCTTGCTTCTTGCTATTCCATGAGATTCGTCTTGATCCAAGTAGATGGCATGTGCTTCAGTTCTGGAAAGTATCACATAAGCTTGCTTTTTGCTATTCCATGAGATTAGACTTGATCCAAGCAAATGGCAAGTACCACTTGTGCTTTTCCTATCCAATTTGCACCCTACATAGTCAGAATGTGAAAAACCACTAAGAACAATCTTAGATTCATTAGGATACCATAATCCAAAATTAGTTGTCCCTTTTAGATACTTGAGAATCCTTTTTGCAGCTTTGAAGTGCGATTCCTTTGGATTGGATTGAAACCTTGCACACAAGCAAACACCAAATTGTATATCCAGCCTACTAGCAGTTAGATATAGCAAGGAACCAATTAACCCTCTATATTTGGTTGAATCAACTTGTTGTCCAGCTTCATCTGCATCCATAAGGCAGTTTGTAGCAATTGGATTGGTAGCCTCTTTAAAATCCTCCATTTTGAAATTTTTCAATAGGTCAAAACAATATTTTGACGCTTAAAAATGTCCCATGCCTGAGTTGCTTCACTTGCAGCCCAAGGAAGTAGGTTAGCTCACCCATCATAGACATCTCAAATTCTCCCTGCATAGCTGCAAAAAACTCTTCACACATGGAGTTATTATTTGATCAAAAGATTATATCATCTATATATACTTGAACAAGTATTACATCACTTGCATGCTTTCTAATGAAAAGTGTTTTATCACTTGCATCACTTGCATGCTTCCTCTTGATTATAACCTTCAACAACTAGCCTAGCCTTATTCCTAACAATGTTACCATTTTCATCCATTTTATTCCTAAACATCCATTTTGTACCTATCACATTCATTGCATCAGTTTTAGGAACAAGAGACCACACATCATTCCTAATGAATTGATTAAGTTCATCTTGCATAGCAACAACCCAATTACTATCACATAATGCATCATTCACATTCATAGGTTCAATTTGAGAAACAAATGCAACATGTTGAAAGAATACAAGTTTACGTCAAGTGGATACTCCCTATTCTATGTCACTAATTATGTTATCCTTTGAAAATCCCCTGGGTTAAATCCAATCCTTGGGTAAGTTGTTGTCTGCATCTATTTCAGCAGACTGAATTTCCTTTTCCGCTGGCTGATTTCCTGCAGTAAATTCCAATTCTGTAGCAGTTTGCTTTTCCTGCAATATATCTTCTTCATCTGCAATCTTAGGCACTTGATCTTGCAACTTTGGGTTAGTTTCATGAAATACAACATGCATAAACTCTTCAACAATCATTAATCTCTTATTATAGACTCTATATGCATGACTTTATATAGCATAGCCTAGAAAAAGACCTTCATCCGCTTTTGCATCAAATTTGCCAAGAATTTATTTGCTATTGTTTAAGATGAAACACTTACATCCAAATACTTTTAGGTGACTTAAAACAAGCCTCTTCCCTTTGAAAAGTTCATAGGGTGTTTTCTTCAAAATTGACCTAATCAACACTTTATTTAAAACATAGCAAGCAGTGTTGACTGTATTAGCCCAAAAATACTTAGGTAGTGAATTTTCATTTAACATAGTTCTAGCTAGTTCCTCAAGTGACCTATTTTTCCTTTAAACAACACCATTTTGTTGTGGGGTTCTCGGTGCATAAAAATTATGCTTAATGCCATGCTTTTCATGAAAGTGTTCAAACATTTCATTTTGAAATTCCCTACCATGGTCACTTCGAACAAACACTATCTTGGAACTCTTTTCATTTTCTATCATCTTGGCAAGTCTTTTAAAAGCATGAAAAATGTCGTTTTTGGTAGCTAAGAACAAAGTCAATGTGTACCTAGAGAAATCATCAACTATGACTAATGCACAAAGATTGCCACCAAGGCTCATGGTTCAAGATGGACCAAATAGATCCATGTGAAGCATCTCTAAAGGTCTTTCAGTTGAAACAACATTTTTGGATTTAAAAGAGACCTTGGTCTGTTTTCCTTTTTAACATCCTTCATACACTCTATCCTTCTCAAACTTGAGTTTTTGTAGTCCTTCAACCAACTATTTTCTATTCAATCGATTGAAATGTTGCATGTGTATGTGACAAAGTCTCCTATGCCATAACCAAGTGTCATTCTCTTTTGTAAGCAAATAATGGATGTTAAATGATGCATGATGCAGATCAAGTAGATATATATTGTTGACTATTTTTCCTATCAAAACAATACTACTATATGCATCATATATAAAGCAATTATTTGGTCCAAACATGACTTTAAAGCCTTTGCCACATAATTGACTTATACTTATTAAATTATGTTTCAGCCCCTCTACCAGTAGCACAGTCTTGATGTTGAAAGAGGATCCATTGCCTATGACTCCATTTGCAAGGATTCTTCCTTTGTTGTTGTCTCCATAGGTTACAAACCCTTCATCTTTCAACTCTAACTTTGCAAATTTGGTCTTATCTTCTGTCATATGCCTTGAGCAACCACTATATAGGTACCATAGATCCTTCTTTTCCTGTTTTATGACCTGCAAAACAACATAGTATTACATGGTACCCTTTGATAGTTTGGGTCCAACATGGTTATGCCTTTCTAGATCCTTTTGGGATCCCTTTCATAAATCCCTTAGGTACGTCATACTTTCTGGCATAGCAATTCTTAAGAACATGACCTTTCTTCATACAATAGTTGCAGAAAATAAATGGCATAGCATTTGACTCACTATTGGAAAAGAAATTAGAGAATTTCTTGGCTTTCTTTTCATTGATAGGTGTATAACCAAGTCCATCCTTCCCAAAAACACGATTTTGAGAGCCAAGAATAGCTTCCAGGTTTGCTTTTCCTCTTGTGAACTTTGCACAAGTTTTCAAAAGATATTTCACTTTATTTTTCAAAGTAGTGCAGTTTTCACAAGGTTTTATAGCTAGCTGTTTTTCAGAACAATTGACTAAATTACTGTAAATCATTTCCAAATGTTCGAAATCAATTTTTAAGTCGATTGTTTCTGATTCTAGTTAGCTAACTCTGTTTTCTAGCTAGTTATTTAATCCTTTTAGCCGATTGTTCATGACAACAATTTTTTTGTCTCACTATGCAACTCTTCAAAGTCATGCAACAATTGGTAATAGTCATTTTTATCTTTAGATGACAAGGAACTCACTTGGCTTGATGAGGATGATTCATATCTGGAAATGAGGCATATATTTGCTTCCTAACTTCCTTCTTGATATGAAGTGCTTCTTGAATCATCATTGTCCTCCCAAGCTATGTAGGCACGTCTTTCCTTAGCCTTTTTCTCCTTTTTCCTATCACCAACCTTCTCCTTCTCTTTGTTAACATTAGGACATTCAATCTTAATATGTCTTTGCTTTCCAAAATTATAACATGAGAATTTAGAAAAATTACTTGAATCATTTTGTTTAGAAATGTACCTCCTTTGATTACCTTTGTTGCCTTTCCTCTTAAGATACTTCCCAAACCTTTTGACTAGTAGATTCAAGTTCTCATTATCACTTGATTCAGCATCCTCTTCCTCGGTTTCATCACTCTTCTTGGAGCTAGCCTTCAAGGCTATGGTTTTTACCTTTTTCTCACTTGATTCAAGCCCACTTAGCCTTTGCATTTCAATCTCATGCTCTCTTAGTTTGCCAAACAACGCAGTTGTTGTGATGATGGATAAATCCTTAGATTCAGATATGGCAGTCACCTTTGATTGCCAATTTCTATCAAGACACTTAAGCACTTTGATTTTTAGCTCCTCTTTATCATATTCTTTGCTTAGACCCATGAGATGGTTGACTATGTGAGTGAACCTCTTTTGCACTTCAGCTATGGACTCTCCTTTTTGCATCTTGAAAAGCTCATACTCTTGAATCAAAGCATGCTTCCTTGCTCTCTTCACTTCATTCGTTCCCCTCATGTGTAACATCTAGGACATCCCACAATTCCTTTGCACTCTTACATTGGGAGACCATAAAAAATTTATCCATACTCAAAGATGAAGTGGTGATGTTCTTGGCATTGCAATCATATTGAGCTCTTCTCATTTCTTCATCAGTCAATTCAATCCATTGCTTGTCCACCTGTTTATTTTCAACAAGACATTCAGGAGTATATGGTCCATTAGTTATTGCATACCAAATCCCTTTGTCTATAGATTCAATGAAAATTTGCATCCTTATTTTCCAAAACTGATAGTTTAGGCCACAAAACATAGGTGGTTTATGAATAGAGGCACTTTCAACAAAAGGGTTTACTTTCAGCCATTTCAAAAGATTTTTTATCAAACTTGAATACATTTCAAGAACCTTGCTCTAGATACCAATTGTTATTTTTGAAATGGAGATTTAAGCCAAGAAGGGGGGTTGAATTGGCTTTATAAAACTTTTTTGAAACCTTAAACCTCTTTTGAATTGAATCAAATAGACTGGAAAGTTAGGATGCAAATGCTGCAGACCAGTACCCCTTCAATTGATTAAAACATAAAATAGCAGACTAATTTGTTCTTGAACTATGAAACAGTCGATTAAAAGTCAAATTAGTCGGCTAAAATACTGGAGATTTATGCAAAATGCAGAAAAAATGATATTAACTCAATCAATAAAATAAACCACAGATACAATCACAAATAAGAAAGTTTAGGGTTTAGAAAACACCTCTCTTGAAGTCACAAGACATGAAAGACACCTCCCTTGAAATCCACAACGGATGAACACCTCCTTTGAGTCCCACATAGGATGAAGACACTTCTCTTCAATCACACAAGAGATGAAGAAACTCCTTCCTTGAATCCACAAGGAATGAACACCTTTGAATCACACAAAGGATGAACAACTTCTCCTAGCAATAGCAGCAACACTCAATCACACAAGAATCCACTTGCTGAACGTTATCACTCTACCCAAACTAGGTTTTTCAAAGTCTTTCCATAGAGAATTCATAAGTACTTAGAATTCTCTAACTTTTGTGTTTTCAAAAGAAAGCCAACCACCTTATTTATAGAAGCTTATTTGAAAATTAGGTCAAGAAACTAAAGAGTCAAGTCACAAATATTGTTGATAATCAATTATACATTGCCTTTCGTCGAAAAACATTTTTTATTGAGATTGTCGATTATCACATAAGATACTCGATTATTCCAATGAGTTTTGCAAATAAAAAAACTCTCTTAGTGCTCTATTGGGTGGGTTTTACCTTTTGACTCTTGATCTACAAATTTAACTATTTTAAATAAGATACACATATTAAAAGACTTCAACAACTAAACTACTAAATCTTAAGTCTTCAATGTATCTCTTGAATCTAAGCATTCCTTAAGTCTTCAATATTTTTTCATGAATCATCATTAAGTCTTCCACACTTCTTCATAAGTCATCATCATCAAAACTCTTTATTGAAGAAAGATGTCTAGTTTCTTCTTTTTTCCAACACTAACTATTATTCAAAGATTATGATTGGAAAACTTTTCATATTCAAGCATTATGTTGTTAGGATTTGAGAGGATTTTGAACCTTTTACTATTAGTCTAAACAAACTTAATGGATATTGATTTTTCTTTTTCTATTGTATTTCTTCTTCAATTTTACATGTGGGTCTAATTATGAGCCTTAATTAGGTCCATAAGCTCAATTGCATCTTTCCTAGTTTTGACATTGATCATGTTAAAGAGATATCCTGAAAGGCAAACACGAGCATGGGATGTGTCACAACCTAGATCACGATAGGATGACGAACTAAAAAGAAATTTATTTGAAAAAAGAGATTTGAAGTCGTCACCATAGTTTATTCTGAAAAATTATGGAAAACCATAAAAATAAAATAAAGTCTGCGAAAACTAAATTTAGGGTTCGGGAGTCGATTACGCATAAGCAAGGTATTAGCATCCTACAGTGTCCGCCTAAAGGCAGTACTTTTAATTAAATTTGCAAAAGAAATGTGTTTATTTTATAATATTTAATTTTCCCAAAAATAAGAAATATTGAACAAAATTATTTTTTGAGTAAAAAGGACCTAACAAGGATTAACCTTGGTCCTACGTATTTTCATTAAAAATGAGAAATCAGGGCTACGTAGTTCTTTGTAAAACTATTTGGAAATGACATTTTGAAAGTGAACCCGACAAGGTCTGACCTCGCTCCTACATATTTCCATTCACAATGAAAAATCAAGGATCAAGTAGTTCTTGATAAAACTTGATTAGAATATTTAACTTTTTAAACTTGTCTTTTGACATTTTTGAAAATAAGCGTCATGCGACGCGTGTGGCCGGGTTGACACAAAAAACATTTTTTATATTTTTTATTTTTGAAAAAAGTGTCGTGTGACGCGAGCAGTCAATTAGACACCCAAAACATTTATATGATTTTTTATATTTTTGAAAAGGAGTGTCGTGCGATGCGAGCAGTCAATCAGACACCAAAACTATTTTTATAATTTTTGCATTTTAAAAAAAGGAGTGTCGTGCGACGCGAACAGTCGATTAAACACCAAAACTATTTTTATAAAATTTTTGTATATTAAAAGGAAGTGTCGTGCAACGCAAACGGTCGATTAGACACTAAAATAAAAAATAAAGAAAATAATTTAAAATTCTATTTATTCTTATTTTTATCATTTTTCAAAAACTATTTTAATTTTTATTTCAATTTAAAATATTTTTATTATGTTAGAAAATGATGTGATTGAAAAGTGAGATTTAATTAGAAAATGGTGAAATTGGAAATAGAAAATGAGAGTGCATAAGTAAGTATGTGGGTGCAATAAAAAAAGCTACACACATGGGAATGAGGCGCACATAGCGGAACATGTGATACATAAAGTAAATGCATCATAGTTTAAAAAAGGAAATTAAAGGAGTGAGGTACGTGCTTAGTGAAAACGCAGGTACATAATGCAAGGGGTGTGGGGTTATTACATTGGGGGTGCATGAAGTAAAATAGAAAACAAATGGCCCAATTATTATGCAAATCTGGAGAGGTATGGGAATTAAGTTATTTTGGTGCACGAAGTGATATTGTGTCAGCAACAAAACCCTAGTCCATTATCCCCATCTTCATCAACGCACCAAACTTAATTTTCTCCAATTTCAATCCTACACTCACGGTGCACACTAACAACACCACTGCTATCTCCATTATTCATTGCAAAGTCGCTGCCGACGGCCCCAGTCGCCCTACGCAACCTTGCCAGCGCCATTTTCGTTTTTCCTCTAAATGAAATATCACTAAACAGTAACCTCATGTTCAATGTCTCCATCTCGAGTCACCAAAGCCATTGCTGAAGTCGTTGTTCTGTCAAAGATATTTTCGTCAACAACAAAGGTTTTCACTGGTGCCTCTTCATTGCTCATTTCGTTAGCACGAACCATCCAGGAGATAACACCAAATCCTGTCACAAATTATCCGCCAATCAAAGCGGCCAAGGATGCCATCGTTGCGCCAATCGAAGTTGTTTTTGCTTCTGCTTCAAATATGAATTTTTCGACAAAAATCCCGAACGCCGCCTCACTTACTCTCCCTTCTCGAAGCCTATTCAACCCTTCCCCCTCCCCCCTCCGCCCCCTTTCTAATTGATTTATAATGATTATTTACCATTGTAATAGGAAAATGAAGCTCTATTCATTGGGTTTTTAATTTAACTCAAAATGTAATCACCAAAGTGAAATACAAGAATTCATAATGTACCTTCACTGTGACTTATTGATTTTCTTGCTCTTTATTGTACTTTTTCTTCTTCTTTTTTTTTCTGTGTTTGTACGAAGAATAGTTTGGATGAAAGTGTGTGAAAATGGGTGCAGAGGATGGTTGATGATGGCTTAAAATGTTAGAGAGGAAGATGATGGTGCTTATGCAGATGTAATACAGTAATGAAAAATGAATTCCCCTAAATTTCTTTTTATCCCATCAATATTAGTTGTGAATGGCAGATCAAAGGAAGTTGAAACCATCAGGGAGTTGAAATCATCAAAAGAATTGTTCCCCATGCTTAAAACTATTTTTTTTAATTTTTAATTTTTAATATTTGAATTTAATTAAAAAATGTAAATTTAATTTTTTAATTCTTTTAATTTAAAATACAAAATTCTTATTTTACTTGACTTTTAAAGAAACCTTTTTTAATCTATTTTATTATTATTTTTTAAGACAATTTATTTTTTATCCCTTCTAAGCAACACTTTTTTTTTGGTAAAATAATTTTTATTTATCCAGACAAAATTGGTTGTTAAATCAGGTGTTCCTGACGGTTTTGGATGTGTGTTTACGGTGGTCGCCAATATGGTCGTCGCTGATGTCGACAATGATGTCACAATGACGGAACAGGTTGGCTAGTGGTAGTCTACCATAAAAGTTGCTTTATGGCTTCGGTTTACATAGAACCGAGGCAGAAAAGTGAATCTATGCCTTCGATTCCAGAGACCTGAGACTAAAAGCCACCCCCTTTTGGCCTCAACCCAATATGCCTCGGTTTTGGAACCGAAGCAGAATATCAAAAACAACCGGTGGTCAAAAGCCCATACTACATTGGTGTGTTTTTGAAAAACAAAATCCAAACAATTATGGGTTAAGTCAACTCAAAGTTGTATGCATCACATGCTTTCATTTGATTATCTTTGTTATCTATCAAAAACATATTTAATGCTAACATATGCCAAAATCTTTCTTTCGTAGATTACAATGATTTTGTGTGAAGATCTCAAGTTATACCCTCCCATTGATTTCCTCTACCACTTGCTTTAGAAGGACGTGAAACTTGGAAACTTGTCACTAACAACAAGAATAAAAGTTACATTGCCAATAACTTTACATTACCATGATATTGATACCTAGGGTATTGATGCAAAGGAGTTCAAACTAGAAAGGTTCTCTAAAGGAGTTGCTAAGGCAACAAAAAGGCCAAGTTATGTTTTACCCATTTGGATGAGGTCCCAGAATTTGCATGGGCCTAAACTTTGCCTTGTTGGAGGCAATGGTAGCATTGTCATTGCTTTTGCAAAATTTCTCATTCAGGCTTTCTCCTATCTATGTGCATGCTCCTATTATTTTGCTTAGTTTGCAGCAAAAACACAAGGAACCCTTTAGTTTGCAAAAACTATGATAATTAATCATATTTTGAACCGAAAGGTCATGGTTTTAGATCTACAAAAGAGTCTCACTATTGTAAGACTATGCATATGTCACTTTATTTAGTGTGACACTTTATTAGATTGCCTTTCTATAACAACAATTTCATATTCGTGTACATGGATTGAAACTAACTTTCTTAAGGACAATGGTATAACAATTAATTTAAATCTAACTATTCTTCAAAGACTATGATTATAAAAAATTTTATATTCAAGCATTATGTTGTTGGGATTCGAGAAGATTTTGTACTTTATACTATTAGTCTAGAAAAAGCTATTGGATATTGATTTTTATATTATATTTATTCTTCAATTTTACATGTGGAATTAATTACGAGTTTTCATTAGGTATAAGTCCAATTACAAAAATCTAAACTACAACAAAGAAAATTAAATTTGTATGAGTTTCTATATAAAAATTTAAAAAAATCAGCCTCAACTTATAAAAGTCATAAAAATAGCAAAGGATTTCAAATCTAGTAAACTATATGCTCATTTTAAAGTTCTAGAAATGTAGAATATAATGTTACTACAATTAGCTAAAAATAATATTTATAAAAAAGTCATGATCAAATGAGTAACAGATGTCAAAATTTTTTTATATGAAAAATTAAAATAATTATGTACATTGTGTCCAATTCATTAAAAATAAAAGAAAATGATTTAAGAATATGTGTCATCACCTTTTCATGTCTCTGACCATCCATTTGTATCATTACATGGAATTATATATTCTTATACTTTTAAAATATTTTGCAATCTCTAAAATTTTAAACTAATTCACTCTTTTTTCTTCTTAAACTTTTTTTTTCTCTCCTTCTTTCAAATCTCTATTGAAACTTCTTTATTTATTCTTTTTCTTTTTCTTTTTTGTTGTCATGCTTCTTGTTTGGATTTTTATTTCTTTTTGTAGTTCATCTTCTCCTCTTCACTAGATTCCTTTCCAACCCTGCTTACATTTTTTTCTATATTCCAAAGTCTTCATCTAATATATGATTTCATAATCGAGTAAATAGTTAGACATGTCTAAACATGTTATTATTTAGTATTATCAAAACATGGGTATCATAAGCTTGTTGTTAAGATTGAAACTTGATTCTTATAATAAAAATATGGAGTTAAATATGGTTTTAGTCCCTGAAATTTCATACGATTTCATCCATTTTGGAAAGCTTGAACCAATTTCATCATAATACTTTATTTATGCATGGATTACATCCTTGTGGGCGAACGTCGTTAAACATCCATTGACATGGCAAACAATTATGCATAGTGGATTAAAATGGTTTGATGAGGTGATTCTTTTAATGCTGACACATGTACTTTTTGAAGAAAAAAAGAAAGAAAAGTAATGAAATGTTATTATGAAATTTGATGTTTAGTAGTGGAAGAGAAGTTCATGTGATTAGGGGAAGAAAGTTGAATCTTTTGATAATGAGTAGTTCATGGTATTGAGGATGATTTGGTGGTGTGAGTAGTGATTTATTGTGATTTTGGTGGCACTAGTGGGCAAGTTCATGGTGAAGTGTGGTAACTTTGTTTTGGTTGTTTAGGGATTGTTTGGGAGTTCTCCTAGTTTAGGGTTTTTCATTATTATTGATTTGCTTTGGGGATTAATGATAAAACATTGTTATGTTGTACCTTTGGATTTATGTAGAGAAGTTGTTGATTGAAATTTGTAGCAACATCAACTTCATCTTCGTAGTTAGGAGAAAAAGTATGTGGTTGTGGAGAAAGAATATTACTTCTAAAAGCAAGCACATTGAAGAAAAAGGGAAGATTATTTTGGAGATGTAGAAACTAGGGAGTAAGTATAAAAGTATATTTTTGGTATTGAATGTTATGATGGTTTTTTTTAATGGTTTGTGATTTGTAGATTCATTCTCTCTATAATTATTTTCAATGGGCTGATGAAGTAAAAGGTGAAATGGAAGCAACGATAGGAACAAAAGAGGAAGAAGAAATTGCTTTTTTTATTGAAAAACTAGTCTCGAAATTGGTTAGGAAAAGGGCTAAATTGAACCAAAAATTAATGGTAGAGAGAAAAATGCAAAATATTAAGATGTTTTTGTTTTTCTCGTATCTTGAGCATTTATAATTATGTATCATTTTATATTTATGCTAAAGAGAAATTGTAATGTGTAGTTTAGTTTGTAATGTTTCCCTTTGTAAAGGTTTTCAGTGGAAGAATCTTGTATTGAACTATTGATGTTGAATGAAATTGTATTGGAAGTTTCAAGCATCATTTTATTCCATTTAAGTGTACGTTTCATGCTATGATATCTTTTTTTAAATTAAATATATTTTTTTAGTTTTCAATCACAGTTGTAATTGGTAATGTATTTGGTTAAGTAAACAAACAAATAACAATGACACTTAATTGAATAAGAAAAAACTTGCATATAATTGAGTAATACAACTTGTCCATAATTGTCTGATAAAGTAAAAGAAAAAGTTGGTGGAACCTTGAATATATGAGAACAAAAGTACATTAAAAACCACCACATCACAATAACATATGCACTAGCTAAATGCCAAAAATCAAAATTCATCACAACTTTTGCCACTCATTCCTTATTTGCATTCTTGATGCTAAATAATCTCCCACATTTATGCACATCAATTAGTGTTTTCACATGAAAATTGTGAGGGCCACCAACTTTCCCAACCAAAATCACAATCACACATCTTTTCTTGCAAAAAGCTCTTACTCGAATATGGTCATTCTTCACAAACTGAACTATCCTTAAATTAAAAAAAAAAATGCTCCATAATCGCTTGTTTGAACTCTTACAGTGAACAAAATTTCATCCTCAACTTGAATTTGAAGTTTTTACACATATCTTCAAATCTAAATTTGGAAAACTTTTCATGAACCACCACATCCATACCCAATTATTCATTATTTTACACTGGGTCTATTTTATGTTGGTCACTAGCTTTATTTGTCTCGAAACAAGCAGGACAAATGTCCTCAGTCCTTGCTTGTTTTCCTCTATTTCCATTTTCACTACATTTTTCCCAACTTTTAAATACATCATTCACATTTCTACCAAATTTATCTTCCATTCCAAACCCATCGTCCAAGTCTGCATATCGTTCTTCCTCATTATCATCCAACTATATATCTTCAACTAAGCCATTGTGATCCTCACTATCATCAATAATACCAGCCCCATGTTGATCCTCATTTCCATCATCACCACCATCATCAGTAACACCAACATCATCATCCTAATTCCACCATCATTATCACCAATTCCAGCCTCACTAGCACCCATTTCATCTCCACCAATAACACTAACACCCTCTTTATCCCTAATTTCAGCCTCACCACCCTTACTATTATCTCTACTAACCTCACCTTTAACATAGGCCCCACTATAATTACCATATTCACCATACTCACAAACATCACAACCCCCCGACCAACCTCACTTGCCTTTCCACCCTAACTAGTCTCACTTGCCATACCACCTCACCACCCTAACCACCTGACCAACCTCACCCTCACCAAAATTGACTTTATCACTTCTAATGCCTTTAACGATCTTAATTACTTATTTCGCTTTAAAATATTCAACATAAATATTTACTTCTTGTCTGTTACATTTTGCATATCTTGTGAACTCCATAACATCCATATCCAAGCTACGTAGTTTCAAATCTTTATCCATGCCTCCCTTCTTCGACTTCTACCACAACTTCAACTCATCATTATATTTGAAGTTTGTCATTACCCTTAATGCTTCAAAATATGACCAAACATCATAATGCACATCACAATAAAATGTTTTCTCACCCTCGTAATACAACTTAGGAGACCTCATAAACCTCCCAATATGATGAAATTTCATTAAGAATCTTACCTCCTATAATGTTCAAATTCATTTAAACAATAGGTACATATGCCAACAACCAAAATAAAACCTAAATCCAAAATTTATGAACCTTCACACATTTTCAGTCAAATCAAATTCAATGATAACTAACAATGATTTGATTACTATTAAAATGTCTCTCCATCCATCAAAAGCCCATTTTTTTTACAAAAATGACACAAAATAACCATCCTACCTTCCCAATTGTAGCCCGTTAATGCTGACAACAAATCTCCCCCACCAATGATGTTATCAATAACACCACAACCATGAGAATGTAAACGTTCAACACCCACACCGGCACTAGCGAAATTTGTTTAAGTGTGCACTAACTTCAACTTTTTCCTTCAAAACAAATGTTCCCACCACTCACGTTTTAAGAGGCCAAATTTTATTTTTCAAAAATTACACGTGTCAACATTAAAAGAGTCACTTCTTCAAACCATTTTAATCCACTGTGCATAGTAATTTGCCATGTCAAAGAATGGTTAATGTCATTACCTCTCGAGGTTTAATTCATCACAAATTCGCTTCAAATAGTTATATGCTCATCATGCTAGTTTTATATATATATATATATATATATATATATATATATATATATATATATATATATCCTTTTGAGATTCAGGTTCATTCGTATGAACAATTTTTTTTATCAGTCAAAAATGAATAAATTAAATAAAATAGAGTACTTGGGGTACTCTGACCCTTTTACAAAAAGAGTTACAAGGTACCTTCACATAAAGTCTACACATTTTAGAGATACCTATGCTAACGAAGTGTTGAGGGAGGGACTAATATGTTAGCCTAGGATTACGACAATCTATAAATGCAAAGATGTTATAGAATGACTACCATATCTAGTAACAAAATAATTTTTCAGACCTTGCCACTTCATACTAATCCAAAGGTTACAAAGTCACATGGAATTATGCTCCAATATGATGTTGGCATAATGAGCATAATGGCATTTTCCTAGTGGTTGTCTACCTTTGCTTAACTTACTGCAACAATGTCCCTCATCCTTGCATATGTTTTTTCTTACCTAGCTCCATTCCTACAGTAAAGGAGTTGTATTGTCTTGTTATCTATTCTAGATAAATAGAACAGTTATGCTCCATTGCATTTTCATCCCCTACAAAAACCAAAACATACCTTCCCCAACCTTAACACTCCTTTCCTACAAAATAAGCCTTCACTTTCTTACTTTCAAACCAAGTGCAAGTAATTTCTCAATAGAATCACAATGATTTTAAGCATTGAATTGTGCATTGGTACCAGTTACTATATGAAAATGTTACATTTGGTAATTTATGTTCATCCAAGTCCATGCACTCACTTGTGCCATACAAAAGATTTATTCTAGGTCTACTTTCCTTTACCTAAAAATTACCATGTTTTTATGCTTCCAGATTTCCCAAATAATGGCCAGCCACATTCCTTTCCAACTTTTATTTTGTTTTCCATTTAGTTGCATAAGATGAAAGTGTTGGAAATTGACACATGGTTTGTTATGATGCACCATATTCACACCAATCCATCGATCACACATCTCCCATACTATTTTGCTTTTTTTACAGTCAAAGAAGAGATATTTAACACTATCATCACTTTCTGCACACAAATCGCATAAGATATTACCTAAATGTATGTCTTTACTTACTGACTTTGTCTTAATTGCCATCTTATCCATCATTTCCTCCATCATAGTATTTGTGCCTTTTGAAGCACGTTTAAGCATCAAAGAGATTTAAAAACACTATTGTCTTCCCCACCTATAATACCTTGCAGACTACTGTATGCAAACCTTAGTGTATATGATCCTTCCTCTTCCTCCAACTATATCTAGGAATCATCGCAGTTTCTTTTAATCTTTTGACCATTTATGATTTGTATTATGTTGTGTTATTGAATCTTTTTTTCTCACTCTAATCTAGTTCTTCCCCAAGTTAAATTCCATACTCATTCACTATGGCATCTATTATTTTAAAATACACTTTGGGCAATTTAAACCCCACCTTTTAGAAAACCTTAACATGATTCAGTAAATAGACCAACGTGTTAGAATTATAGTTAAAACTAAAATAGTAGTTTAAACCAAGTAGAATAATTTAGAAACGTATTATGTTATAATTTGCTTTAATCCTACATAGTAGAAAAACCAAGAAACCTATGTTGAGGCATATACATTTCCTTAGTTAGATAATCTCCTGTAAAATCAATAAACTGAGTATAAAAAGCCATTTTTATATTAATTTAACTTTCACATGAATTATTTTCACTTACACGATACCTTTGTATTTAACAAAACTACCTTTTCACAATTCTTTGATACACTCTTCCTCACATAATTTTTCATTGTATTATAAGGAAGTGCAATTGATGTAATCTAATGGGCGCTGTCGTCACTGACTCTATAATAAAATTCTGAAAAAGAAAGTATGGTACCCTACATATATAATAAACTAAGTATTCATTTTAATATTGAAGATTCACCCTTTTGTACTATGTTACAATACCCTTTGTGATCATATCATGCAAGCTTTATTCATTTTGAAGTATTTTAATTAATCTTTATAATATTAGTGTGTTCAACTTCACTAGTAGACCCTACTATGACTTCTGAACATTTGTTTTATATATGTTTATAAAACACGGACATAACTAGATTTCTTAGGATCCCCGCTGTATATGTGATCTTTTCAAAGGGTGTTAATATTTTATTCTTAAAAGTTTTAAAAATTAATTAATTATATAGTTAAATTCTTTTAATTTTTAAGATCCGGATTCTTATAGAAAATTCAAATTTTAAAATTTAAAACTTTCATCGTTTTATACCAATTTAATTAGAAATGTTAAAAAATGTTTTCAAACTCAAAAGTTAATCAGATTCATCACAAATTTAAGACGGGAGGGTTGAATTGAAAAAAAAAAATGTAACTTTTTTATATAGGTGTTAAACGGAATCCGATTTAATTAACTTACGATTCAAGTCTAAAATTCACCAATAATAACTTTTATTATATTTTAGTATTTTTTAGTATTTTTTATTATAATTATTTACTATTTCTATTTAGTAAGTTGATATTTGATCTTTCTAAAAACTATATATTCGTCAATAATATTTATTCAGTATCATAATAATAGTACTTTTTCTTTTTACTTCTTCCCTAAATTAATCACTTTTTCTCTTCTTTTCTCCAACCTCTCCCTCACTCTTTCTCTGGGACCACAACAATTCTTGAGAGAGAACCTCCAACAGTTATTGCTTGTCATCTATGCATAATTTGTTTTTCTTTTGCTCAAGTTTGAAAGCTTAACCTCCTGGAAACCAACCCTTTAACTATACTTCTCATAGAGTAACATTATTTTGCTCTTGTATGTTATTTAGTTTCTTTAACATTTCATACTCTTCTGTTCTTTGCGTAGCTTCTAACACATTACTAACTCTGAGCAAATACACTTCATTGCATTTGGTTCTGTAAAAGCAGCATAAACTTAATATATATTGGTAATGGGTCACTGGTCAATTCAAACTAAAACATCATAAAAACAAACAGATTTCTATTTTCTCTATACTTGTAACCACAGGAACTCGTAAAATAGTACTTAACAAAAGTAGATGTGAAGCATTTGATACCTTAATCTAGTCAAATGAACTTCAAGTTCTCTTCTAGTTTCTTATGGTATTGTCAATTTGGATTCTCTGCTGATATATTAACGATATTATCTTATTTTATCTTCAAAATACATTGATGATGAACAATGATTTTGATATTTTAAAATACTTATTGTTTTCCCTCTGTTATGCTTTTAAAACAATGTTATCAGGATAGACTATAATCCTTCTCTGGTATCTCTCATGTGTGGACCAAATAACTTGTTATGGGAGCAAAGGTAGCATACATTTGTATTGATTCAAGAATACTAAATATGTAAGCATGTTGCTTGAAGAACAATTCAAGCAGAAACTTTATAGATCATGAAAACTAGCACAGAAAACTAACCATGTTGGATTAAACTGAGGAAGAGAATCACAATTTGATTATTGCATAATACATATTTGTTGTGAAAAAAAGAGTAAAACAGACAAATCTTGGCTGCAAATAAATAACAAACTGACACATCACAGAACAAATTCCTGCAGTTGGAGCTTTGAAGGCAAACTTTCATGGAAAGGAAGAACTTGTGTAGGATCAAGCAAGGGAGAGTAACCTTCTCTGTTCTTAACAGAAAGCACACTACATAACAGGCAACATTTTGATAGAATTAGAACCAAGAAGAGGGTGACTTCTTCTTTTACATGGATGACTGACTCTGTCATAGAGAATAGTGTAATTTGAGCTGCCAACTTCCCTAGAATAACAATGTCCATGATCACTTGCATAACTGTAATCTTGCTGTGTTTCACCCAATCCCCTAACAACCAAATTCCTTTTGATGACCATAGTTCCCTGACCATCCTGCACATTTTTCACAGAACTCTTTGAAAATCCAACAGCTGAACTCCTTGACTTGTCCACATTAAATCCCAATGTAACATTTGAAACGGATAAAGAAGTATCATCGTCCTGATCCACGTCATATGTGTTCAAGTACAGGGAAAATTTTGTGTGTGTGTCCTTAACAAAGGGTGATGGCAGATTAGCATGAACACTGTCATTGGAAAGAATCAGTTGCTTCACAGTTTGCATATCCCCATCATTAGCCATCACCATTGAATTGTTGTAAACAAAATCTTGAGCAAAACTGATAGTAACATTCCCATAGGAGGATCTAATCCAACCAGTACACAAAATGGACCTCCTTGCACTAGTCCAAAATATTCCATTCAAACCTTCAAAGTCAGTGACCAGAGACAAAGCCAAAGGCTTGTTAACAATATCCAAAAGTCCTCCTTCTGTTCTACTGCTCTTCCCATCCAACCAAATGTGCAAATTTGCATCAACAAACCAAACATTCAAAGCGTTCGTCACGGTGAACCCCACCGAATGACTCTTCCCATCCAACAATGTCCCCAAAAGTGGCGTGATCTCAATATCATAGGAGGGAAGATCAAATGAGCCAATTCCAGTAATAGGCCTCCACAAGAGGGGGTTAACCCCTCCAGTGTAGATCACAGTAAAAGGCCAAACTGCACCCACAACATTCCCATCAAGAGAAACTACAACCTCCCTGAAAGGACCACCCCCAGGCACATCAGTGAGGTTGTTGGCATTGAGATATTCCTCAGGAGGGTTAGTGTACCAAAACTCATCCCTCTCATGAAACGAAACATACACCTCCAACACAGCCCTATAGGCATTCTGGGGTACCCTAAACTCTTTGAAACCCCCATCAGTTGAATTGTCAATAACAAACCACAACCCATCATTCAGTGGGAGGTTTCTCGAAATGGGCAGAACCAAATCAGCAGGGATACCACCCCCAAATGCCAAAGCTCCAACCTTTGAATCAGACCCATCACCAAAACGCTTCTTCACAGAAGGGTAAAAGTGAATAGTGACATCAACATGGTAAACCCCAGTGTAGGTTTCATCCACCACGTTGCCCAGAAACACTGCAAAGGTTTGATTTTGGGGACTTAACAACAAAGAATGGTACCTTGTTATGTCCTTGTGGACACTCCAAACAATGCCGGTGGCTCTTGGCTCTGCAGTGCAGCTTCTCAGAAGCTCAACCCCACCAAGCCACACACCGAAAATGCGATCAAATTGTCTTCCTTTGCAAGTGGCCTTCCACTCAAGCACGATTTTGGAGAATGTTTTGAAGGGGTAGTGCGAGGGTGGGCTGTAGTTGGCGAGGACCGGTGGTTGGCCATAGGTGAAGCCAAAGTCGTGGTGGAGAATGTGGTGAGAGAAAGGTTTTGTTTTCGGGAGTTCAATGGGTCTTGTGACTTCAAAGTACTCCGTTGGTGGTGGAGGGTCGTCAGAAGAGTTGAGTTCAGAAGGAAAATCAATGGTGTGTTGTTTGATTTTGTAGAGATTAGATGCAGAAATGGAGAGGAAATGGGAGAAGACGAGGAAGATGAAGAGGAAGAAATAATTGTCCATCGTGTAGGAAGTGATAATTGCTAAGATGATTTTTGCTTTGAGAGTTGGTGTTTCCCTGCATATAAAACAAAACCAACAAGGTAATCAAATACTTTCCTTCTATATTGTTTGGCATTTTAGGAGAAAATATGTATATTTTTTTTTTACCATGTTAATCAAACTTAAGTAGTATGGTAATACAACCTAAGTAGTATGGTAATACACTTACAGTTCTAAAATGCATTCTCCTAAAGTTAAATTCTAAAAACTATCATCATGTAAATAATATAACTTAAAAGTTAAGAAGATCAAATAAATAGTTTATCCAAAGATAGTGTAAATAGTAGAATTTGAAATCTCATTATAATCAATCAGTCATATATAATAGATGTGTTAATTTTTGAATAATCACTTTTAAAAAGTTATACTTATTTTAATCTCTTATCAACTGATGGGTTAAAACTTGTTTAGATTAATCTATATTTATATATTTATATAAAAAGAAGTTTTTTTTTTCTTGTGTCCATTTTTTTTTCTTTTTACTTTTTTTCCGATGCACATATACAATACTATAATATAATATATAATAGATACATGATATATGAATATTATAAAATGTACCATAATTTTTAAAAATATTATAAATATATGAATGTTATTGTATGAATCCAAATTAAAACCATGTGTACTAAAGTCTTTAACACAAAAAATATAAATTATTGTCATCATAAAAGTACCATTAGAAGAAAACTCTTAATGACCAATCTAGAAACCAGTTTATAATAGAAACTATTTTAGTTATCAATTTAGAGATCAATTATAATTTTTTGAACTATTTTAGTTACCAATAATGTTTAGTTTATAATTTTGTTACTATATTCACTCATTATTTTTTGTCACTAAAATTGGTCATTATTCAAAAAATTTATTGTAATCTACTAGGACTTTATAAATAGATATTTCATTTATAAGTATCAATAAAATATTCTAAAGTATCGGATATGAATACGTGTCGAATATGGATATGTGACCCATATTAAAGTATCGATGCATCATAACTTTTGCTCCTTAAGTTAGCTTTTTATTCCAATCTAATTGATACTTTTTTAAATTTAACTATTTCTAAATTAAATAAATAAATATCATCCATAAAATAAATAAAAACTATTTATAATTAAATTATATATAAAATAAATAAAAACTATTTTATAATTAAATTATAAAAGTTATTTACATTTTTTTTATAATTATAATTTCATTATTTTTTGTTATCATAAAACAATAAACACATGCGCGCAATAAATGTATTTTCACTAATAATACATAACAAAAATGAAATAGTAACAGTAGTGGCTAAACTTGGTCGAGTTATGTTTTTTATTTAGAATTAAATATATTTTTGTTCCCTCAAGTTTGAGTAAAATTTGGAATTAGTTCATTTTCGAAATTTTTAACTAATTTAGTCTTTTATCTTTAGAAATGCATAAATTTAGTCATTTTAATCAAATTTTTTTAAGTTTATTTAACGTTTTAAACACATTTTATGATAATATTTGAGTTAACATTGAAGCGAAAATGTGTCAAACAGTATAAACAATTCAAATACTATCATGAAATGTGTTTGAAACGTCAAATAAACTTAACAAAAATTGGTTAAAAGAACTACATTCACGCATTTATAAAGATGAAGGACTAAATTGGTCAAAAGTTTCAAAGAGTGACTAATTATAAATTTCACTGAAACTTGAGGGACCAAAAACATGTTTGACCCTTTTATTTATAAATTATTCTAATTAAAAAAAGGTTTTCATTTCCTCTCATCATTTTCTCTACTCAAAACAAACATACATGATAGTAAAATCCAATAAAATTTGACAATAATATATGTGAAAGTGAAACATAAAGTTTATCATCAACGATAATATATTAAGAAAAGAAAAAATTACCTTTAGTCATAATGTTGCTCCTATTTCAATGACTTAAAATCTTCAATAATTGAATCAAAACTAAAGTTTGTTGCAATATCCCTTTCAATACAAATTATCATACTATTTGTTAAGAATTTAGCCACCATCTTATTTCTCAACTTGTTCTTGATTATTTCCTTTGTAGAAAAATATCTTTCAGGTAGCTATAGAAATAAGAAGTTTCATGATATGGACCTCAATTATTATATAAGTCATTCGTACATCATCAATTTGATTTGGTGGGTATTGCCAAATTTGAGGATATATCCCCGAATCATAAATCATGTTCTAAAGAATTTTCAAATTCATTATATGTAACTCTAGGTACTTTAGAGAGTTTTTTTTCATTTTCTTCAATTCTTGGATTCTCATGAAGTTTCTCAAGTTTAGTTCATAGATACATTTTTTTTCATCACAAATCTTCCTCTTGAAAAGAAAAATCATTTTTTTATTCTTTATCATAATTTTTCTAATATGAATTTGTCACCTCCCACCTATCTAAGAAAAGAAAAAAATTATGAATACCCCAACCTAAATCTCAAAACCAAAACTCAATATTTTAAGAAAATTAACTTCTAAATGATTAACTTCTCTTACATTGAATAGATTCATAATTCTTCTCTTCCCTTACACAAGTTCTTCCCTTACACAACTTCAAAGCCTAAAATAACTCCATCTACACAAAGAAGAGTTCGATCAATGATTAGATCATGTTTTTATTATCTATAACAAATAGATATCTTCCTATAATGTATAAAAGTCACATACAAGATGAAAACATATTGCTTCGAACAAAAAAAAGGATAAAAATTAACCTACTCAAAAGAAGAAATTGTTCGGTCCAAAATGTTCCTTAGCTCCTTAATTGCATCTTGTTACAATTTGATTTTGAAAATGATAAGAGATTGAGGATGAAAATTGAGACAAAAAAAAGATGTGAGAAAGAGAGGTATAGAGAAGAAAAAAAGCAAATAAAAGAGGAAAAATACATAGTTTTCAATTTTTGAAAAAAAAAATTAAACTAAATTTATATAAATAATATATAAATATATTTTTAAAACATATAAATTAAAAAAAAAAACATTAGGGGAGTCGTGGCTCCCCAGTCTCTTAAAAGGATCGCCACCGAGTAACAGTTATAAGAGAAGTGGTGTTGATGCTAGAAAATAATAAAAAGTAAGATGTCTTGTGTAAAAAAAAGGTTAGATGTGCTTTTAGTATTCAATCTTGATATGAGATTCGTATTCATTCTTGTTCTGGATTTTTATATATAATTTGGTCTTCAAATTTTAAAAATAAATTGATATAGCATTTGAAACGTAATTGACTTAGATTATTTTGATATGTTTAATGTTTTCCTATGACATTTAAGTTGTGTATATTCTTTTAACAAGTTTTAGTCCAAATATTAGTCAAAACACTGTTTAATAAACTTAAAAAAGTTAACAGTCATTAGTTCAAAAGAATTATATCCATTCATTTTTTAAATTTGAGAACTAGAATGTATCAAATTGAGACATGAACAAATTCCAATTTCATGTAAAAAAACTAAATTCATATTTAATCCTAAAGAAAAATTATTACTCCATTCTTCCTATTATAAGATACTTTGGATAAAATCACTAAGAAATTTTAATAATATTTTAAATATTTTTACGGCTAATATTCTATTTTTTACACTTAATAATCGTTAAATCAATTAATTACCAACCATTTTTACCTTGTGTTTGGATGAAACATTTCAACAATGATGAGAAATTGAAATGCATTGTATTTTAATTGCTTGCAATTAAATGTCCTTCATTCTCTAAATAACTTGTTTGGATAAAGAAATTAAAATACCTTACATTTCAATTTCTTGTTTGGATAAATTAAGGTGGGACATGGGTAGTGTGTAGGGTGGTGGGTATGTTGTAGGGGACCTGGGTGGTGGGGAGGGTAGCAGCAGGGGTAGGGGCTGCGGTGTGCCCCGGTTGGGTGGAGGGGAAGTGAGTGGGATGGGTGGAGGGAATGAGTGTTTGTTGGGTGGTGGTGAAGGTGTGAGGAGTGGGGTTGTATTCGCTTTCTTCTTCTGTGGGCTGGAAGGCCGGAGACCTTGCAGCCTCAGATGCCTCCTTGGCTTTTCCTTTCAGGGTGGGATCAACTTCGATCTTTCGCCTAAGGCGAGAATTCTCTTGTCGTAGCGCCTCCATCTCATCAGCGTTGCGTTTCTTCAGATCTGCCAGCTCTTGTAGCATTTTGGCCTGGCCATCTAGGATGACGGCTAGGTCAGGGATGATGTTAGCAGGTCTTGAGGGACCGGCATCTGCCTGCTTGTTAACTCCAGCTCTATTGCGGGTTGAAACCATCTTCGGAGAAAAGCGGGTACTAAGGTGTTGTCTCGTGCCCCACGGTGGGTGCCAATTGTTCTTGCAGAGAACAAACAAGATAAGTTAGGCACGAGCGTCACCTTACCTATGCAGTCCGCTATCTCCTCAGTTGGCTTCTTCCCGGTTGGTACATGTCTGCTTGGACCCATGAGGGGTTACCTGCAGAAGGGACTCCGAAGCTCAAGTCAACTAAAGGTCTCAAAAAGTCAAATCAGGTGATTAATGGAGTAATGAATGTGTACCTTTAATTACTGGGGTCCACGTGTATTTATAGAGTATTAATTATGTCTGGTTATGCCATGGGCCGAGCCTTAGCTTGGGCCCTAGTTTGGGCTGTAAGTGGGCCTAGCCCTAACCCATGCCCTTAGATTGATTACTGTGGACTTATTGAATATAATGGGGGGTTTTGCTAAGTGTACTAAGGTAGCCGGCCTAAACCAACTACTTCCCTTGAAGGTTTGTGTTGTTCATACGCTGTCTTAGGCAGGTTATTCCTCTGGATGTTTATGTTACCGGTTCAAGCCGGTTAGGTTTAGGTCAGCCTAGCCTAGGCTAGTTACTTGAATGTTTTGGTGTATCGGTATGATGGTCATTTTATTATTATTTTGTTAAGTTGGCTTGGTGTGGTACAAAAATCATATGTGTTATTATTGAAATGAAATGGAACATGTTCCATTTTACTTGGATCCCCTTCCAACTTCATTTTTGATAAAGAAAAAAATAATTAATTTTTGAAATCAATAACATTGAATAATATTTATTCTATTCAAATTAGCAAACACACAGGCGCTGTCGCGCCTTTGTATTCGCATTTTTTAATTTTCAAGAAATTTAAGATCAGTAATAAATATATAATTTTTAAGAAATTTAAGATCAATAATAAAAATAATTTAAACAAAAATAACAAAAATAAGATATGTAAAAAAAATTTAAATAATAATTTAAAACAAAAGAGATTTGTAGAAAAATGATTAAAAGTAAATTATTTATAAAATAATTAATTTTTAAAATAACTAAGGGTAAAACGGGTATTATAAAATGTGGACACAAAAAGAGGAATCCCCTTTATTGTTATGGAATAGATATAGATTAAACAAAAATAAAAAAATAAGATATGTAAACAAAATTTTAAATAATAATTTAAAACAAAAGAGATTTGTAGAAAAATGATTAAAAGTAAATTATTTATAAAATAATTAATTTTTAAAATAACTAAGGGTAAAACGGGTACTATGAAATGTGGACACAAAAAGAGGAATCTCCTTTATTGTTTAAATCAAAAGAGATTGGTAGAAAAATGATTAAAGGTAAATTATTTATAAAATAATTAATTTTTAAAATAACTAAGGGTAAAACGGGTTTTATGAAATGTGGACACAAAAAGAGGAATCTCTTTATTGTTATAGATAGATATAGATAGATATAGAATAGATAGATATAGATATAGATAATAAATATTATTATTACAAATGTTATTTTTTTACTTTAACAAATAAAAAATTATTAAATAATTAATTTTTCATATCAATTATATTATAATATTTTTTTTATTCAAATAATAAATATTATTAATAATTAATTGTATGTTGTCATGTGTGTATTTTTTTAGATATTATGTCATGTTTTGAGTTTACTTTTTATTAATGGTGTGGTTGCAAATGTTTTGTTTTTTGGAAATTAAAATATTAAATTTTTTAAATCAAATATATTTTAATATTAATTTTTTCAATTAATAAATGTTGTTAATATTTTTATTTATGATAAAAATATATAAAAAACTAATTACAACTAATCTAAATATCATTTTATATTACTTTTTTAACATCAAAAACAATTAGGTAATTTTATGTTTTCATCTATTAAATTTAATTTTTTGTTTGTCATATAAGTTAAATCCTTCACAAACTTTTACAAAAAATACTCTCAAATTCACTCCACTATCACCCCCAAATTCATAACAAATAACAACATGCACATCACCTTTTATACTATGTTCTTTTGGATGGATATACTATTCACAATGAATGGGAAGAGATGATTAAAAGGTGAGTAGTGCGTTCTTTTGGAGGTTATACAAGGTGATGAGAGGAAATGATTAGAGGGATTGACTGAAAATTCAATCTCATCGTATATAGTGAGATTAGAGGGTGACACAAATGAATTTACCAAATTACTCTTTATTATTTAATTTTTATTACATGTGATTTAGCGGTTAAAATCAATACATGTGGTTTTAATTCACTTTCTTAATTCTATGTTAACGATAATAATAATTTATTATGGTTATAATAAAAAATTATTACTTCTAAAATTACTATTAAAAAGAAAAAAAATGTTTCCATGTAAATTAATTATTTTCCACCTTATATATTAAATTTATTTTATACAAAATATATTGTATCATTCATTTTTTATAAATATTTTTTTTATATTTTCAATCATTCAATAAAATTTATAAAATAATTTTAAATTAATTATATATAAATTTATATTACCTAACATTTTGGTAATCTAAATTTTTTTTCTATTAAAAGTTTTTTTAATATATCACATCAGTCAATTCAGTCACAAACTTTCACTCTCTAATCTACTCTAGAATCACCTCTAAATCACTTAAAAGAAACAACATTAACTTCATTCTCTAATCCTTTCGATCTCTTCCTCTCTCACTCCTTTTAATCATTTCTCACAAAAAAACACAATCTTAATCAATTCAAATCAATACTCCTCCTCTCCCTCTCTCTCAAATCATCATTCACATTGAAACACACCCTTAGTGTAATATATGAGAAACGAGCCTTAGTTTAATACATGAGAACGGCATAAAGAACTAAGAAGTGCAACTAATAAATTCATCAGCTTATAATTTGTGCGATGTGCAGTGTTTATAGATAACACTCTAGCTTTCATATAAAACAAATTCTGAATTTATTATCTCAGAATCATTATGTTCAAATGAGACGATTTTTCGTGTTTTTATTCACTCCTTTCTATTTCTTGGTTATACGATAAGTCATTATTAAGATAAATTTATTGACAATTACATGTTTGGGAAAGAATAATTCTATAATTTAAACTAACTTTGGAATAAAATAATTGTTTACATTTTTCCCCATAACTCGGAGACCATGACTGAAATCTATAAAACTTTTATAAACTTTATGAAATTGAAAAAGTGGTAGCTTATAATGTTTTTCAACAGTTATTTTCTCTCTCAGTTTCATACCTTTTCCTATAAATAAATAAATTAATTTCAAATAGGTTTTCAATAAATTTATCCAATAAAAAATCGATTTATTATGTATAACTAATTCTTAAAACAATTTAATTTTCACAACTACCTCAAACACATTGTTAAACATGCCAGTGTCAGCCACGTGAGATGATTAAAACTAAAAAAAAAGAAAAAACATGCAGAAGAGTAGCGAAGAAGTTAACCGCAGAAAAGAAAAGTGCTGAACAAGGGTTCTCTAACAGCCGTCCAAATATTAAAGTCCATCAATCCAACGGTCGTAGCCAATCGACCCAAGCGGCGCCAAAGTGCTGAAGAAGTTTCGCTCGTATTAGCGTTGGTATCGTTATTATTCGAATTTTAAGCGAACCATAAAAGTGGGTCCCACAACTAGCTCCACCTTCAATTACGCGCCACCTACCCACACCCGCAACGCACAACGCAGAACATCGCCATCATTATACCATTATACCAATGCGCAAGAAAAGTGATTCAGATAAATAGCGGGAAAATTTCAAAATCAAACCGATCATAACCCTAATTTCAAACCCCATCTCCCTCCCCTATATATTAACGTCAGTGTACCTCCTCCTACTCGCGCCAAACCCAAGATCACAAAACCACCATTACCAGTGACAGTTAGTAAAAATGTACGTCGTAAAGAGGGATGGACGCCATGAAGCGGTGCACTTCGACAAAATAACCGCTCGCCTCAAGAAACTCAGTTATGGCTTGAGCACCGTTCACTGCGACGCCGTTCTTGTCGCTCAGAAAGTCTGCGCCGGCGTCTACAAAGGCGTCACCACCAGTCAACTCGACGAGTTGGCCGCCGAAACAGCCGCCGCCATGACCGCAAACCATCCCGATTACGCTTGTGTTAGTTTCCCTTTCGTCAATTTCAGTTTAATTGGTTGAAATTGCGGTGTCATGTATGTTTTGGATGGGTTACTATAAGTGATTTCTTTTGGTGTTGCAGTTGGCTGCTAGGATTGCCGTTTCGAATCTCCACAAGAACACCAAGAAGTCGTTCTCGGAGACGTAGGTGTCCCTGGAAATTATAATCGTGTTTTTTAATTTGTTATTGTTAGCGTGGTTTGTGTGGTTGGAACTCATACTTGTTGTGGATTCAGGATCAAGATCATGTACTATCATATTAACGAGAAATCGGGGTTGAAGGCTCCTCTGATCGCTGATGATGTTTATGAGATAATTATGAAGGTACCTTGTGATCATCGTATATTCATTTTAGGGAGATGTAATTTAGTCCAGTTTTGCGCTGTGTCTGTGATTCTGATAAATTCGATGTCACGCTAAACATGTTTAGTTCTCAAGAAAGAAAGAATTAGGTAAATTCGATTATATAGTATGTGTAGATTGTTTGAGATTATGATAGATTTGGACCATGTAATAATTTTTTGTTTTCTAGGTATTTTTTATATGTGTACCACCTTGTTTCACAACAATAAAAGCGTTTTGGTATTGAGTGTACAACAGAAGACTGATTTTAATTTTGTGATCTATGATATATAATGAATGAAGTTGTTTGATGTCTTTCTTTTGTATGTGCTGAAATTATCTTTATGTTGTTTTCGTTTGGTTGTAGAATGCTTCTCGTTTGGACAGCGAGATAATCTATGACAGGGACTTCGACTATGATTATTTTGGGTTCAAAACCCTTGAGAGGTCTTACCTCTTGAAGGTTCAAGGGAAGGTTGTGGAAAGGCCGCAACACATGTTGATGAGAGTCGCGGTTGGGATTCACAAGGATGACATAGACTCTGCTGTTAAAACTTACCACATGATGTCTCAACGATGGTTCACCCACGCATCTCCTACTCTTTTCAATGCTGGAACTCCTAGGCCTCAAGTACGAGTACATTTTTATTTCACTATTTTAAAAGTATCCTGTTTTGGTCCTTTTATTTTTTCTTTTATCTATGTTTTGCACCATCAGTGAATTTATGATTTGTCTTATTTATGTTGCTTATGTGAATTGGCAGCTGAGTAGCTGCTTCCTTGTGTGCATGAACGATGATAGCATAGAGGGGATATATGAAACTTTGAAGGAGTGTGCTATCATTAGCAAATCAGCTGGAGGAATTGGTGTGTCTGTCCACAACATTCGTGCTAAGGGCAGTTATATTCGTGGGACAAATGGGACGTCCAACGGCATTGTTCCAATGTTACGTGTGTTCAATGATACTGCCCGCTATGTTGACCAGGGGGGAGGCAAGAGGAAAGGTATATCGTTTATAAGCAATACCCATTTTTCTTGTCTCCTTTTAATTTGTTCTTTAAACTTTATGCTTACGATCTTCTTGTAGGAGCATTTGCTGTGTACTTGGAGCCATGGCACGCTGATATGTTTGAGTTCTTGGATTTAAGAAAAAATCATGGAAAGGTATGATTGAGTTAGCTGAAATATGGCGGTAACAAAGTATTTTGGCTGTCATCAAGGGAGCTGGTTGAACATTATTTATTCTTCTCACTAAGTCTATTGCTATTATGCTTGCAGGAGGAACATCGTGCGCGAGATCTGTTTTATGCTCTTTGGGTGCCTGATCTCTTTATGGAAAGAGTTCAGAGTAATGGACAATGGTCTTTGTTTTGCCCCAATGAAGCACGAGGTTTGGCAGATTGTTGGGGTCAGGAATTTGAGGAGCTTTATCATCGATATGAAAGAGAAGTAAGTTCAGTATTCACTTATTGGTTTCTTTTTGCATCTTTATTTGAAGTGCTTCTACGTATTGGTTATTTGCACCTGAAATATATTTCATAACATGTAGGGGAAAGCAAAGAAGGTTGTCCAGGCACAGAGCCTCTGGTTTGAAATTCTGAAATCACAGATAGAAACCGGAACCCCTTACATGCTTTTTAAGGTACCATACATAAATGTCTTTGATTCACTCCTTTAGACTGTTTTTTGCTTTCCCTGTTGAGAATTCGTTCTGTTTTTTCCCCGTTATTCTAGGATACTTGCAATAGAAAAAGCAACCAACAGAATTTGGGCACAATTAAATCTTCAAACTTGTGTACCGAGGTAATTGAGTATTCAAGTCCAACTGAAACTGCTGTATGCAATCTTGCATCCATTGCACTACCACGATTTGTAAGAGAGAAGGTATGAATCTGTTGCATTTCGACGTGTTGTGGTCTCATTAGTTGGTTTGGACCTTTTTTAACTTTCCGATCTAAATGTTTTTTCTTCTTACTACAAGGATGTCCCGATGGAAGCTCATCCATCTAAGCTTGTTGGAAGCACAGGCTCTCGGAATCGGTATTTTGACTTTGATAAACTAGCAGAGGTACGGTTAACCAAAATTCTGTTTTTTAACATGTGTATTGTGTCTAATTGACATTGCCATTGTATACAGCTAACCTTGTGATGGTTGTGTTTTTGTCATTTTGACTAATGACAGATTACTGCGGTGGTCACAACCAACCTGAACAAAGTGATTGATGTTAATTACTACCCGATTGAAAATGCAAAGCGGTCAAACTTACGGCACAGACCCATTGGTATTGGAGTACAGGGTCTTGCTGATACTTTCATACTGCTTGGTATGCCATTTGATTCACCAGAGGTAAATCTTATCCCGGGACTGTTGTTTATAATCGTTTTATTTGCACTTCAGTCTTATAGTTTACTTGGATATGAATGTAGGCTCAGCACTTAAACAAGGAAATATTTGAGACTATTTACTATCATGCACTGAAAACTTCATCTGATTTGGCTGCAAAAGAAGGTCCCTATGAGACATACAGTGGTAGTCCTGTAAGCAAGGTATAGCAACACTTTCAAATGCCTCCTGATTGAGGTCCCGAGCTCGAGAATAGTTATGCAGCATGTCTTATCTGATTTTATGTCACTTGTATGCACATGCAACTTAAATTTCAAGGCCTAAAGTTAGTAACCTACTCATCCAATTACTTGCTTAAATGATTTTTAAATTTCTCAGGGAATTCTCCAGCCAGACATGTGGGGTGTGACGCCCTCAAAACGTTGGGATTGGGGTGCACTAAGGGAGATGATATCAGAGAATGGTGTGAGAAATTCACTTCTCGTGGCTCCTATGCCTACTGCATCCACCAGCCAGATTCTTGGCAATAATGAGTGCTTTGAACCTTATACTTCAAATATCTACAGTCGTAGAGTTTTAAGGTTGGCCTTTTCACCCTATCTTATTCTGTCTTGGTGCATTATTGTCGCACTATCCTATCTTAATTAACAACCGTTGGTTTCTAGTGGTGAGTTTGTTGTTGTCAACAAGCATCTTCTTCATGACTTGACGGAAATGGGACTGTGGTCTCCTACACTGAAGAATAATATTATCTATGAAGATGGCTCTGTACAGAAAATTCCAGAAATACCTTATGAACTGAAGACTATATACAAGTATGAGATTTACGATTTATTTAAAACCCAACATTTTGCTTCATGGTATTCACTCTAATTTTGTACGAGCAGAACTGTTTGGGAGATTAAACAAAGGACATTGGTAGATATGGCTGCTGATCGAGGATGCTACATAGATCAGAGCCAAAGCTTAAATATTCACATTGATCAACCCAACTTCGGAAAGCTGACTTCTTTGCATTTCCATGCATGGTCCAAGGTAGCTACTAATACAGTACTTGCTTGTGTGTGTTAGAGTGAATGTTCAAATATACATTTGGGTTTAATTGTCTGATATTTTCTATTCTGTTTCCTTGCTGGTTGACATTATTTTTTACATACAGTTGGGGAATTGTAAACTGTTTGCTGATCAATGTTTTACTTTATTTTTTGGTCATTAAAGGGTCTAAAGACTGGAATGTATTATCTTCGATCACGAGCTGCAGCTGATGCTATCAAGTTCACCGTCGACACCACTGTTCTCAAAGTAACAAAAAATCATTATTCAGTTTTTGCATTCAATGTATTTGCACATTTTGATACCAAATATCTTTGCTGTGAATGTAGGAAAAGCCTAATGAAATGCAGGAAAACGGCGATGTGGAGTGTGATGATAATACAAAAATGGCACAAATGTTGTGCTCTTTAACCAACCGTGAAGAATGCCTAGCTTGTGGGAGTTGAACTTTTTCAGAAGTTAACTCTTCTTTGTCCATATTCCTTTTGGGCCTATAGGCGATAAAGATAAATGTTACAACATAAGTCACGTGTTGATCTATTGCTTTTTGAATGATATAAATGCTTTGTATATATTTTGGTATCAATATCATCTGTATTTTTGCTTATTGTATTACTTTATATTAGTCGGCAATGTGAGTTATGGCAAGTCAGTCAGAATATATTTATACAGAAATTGAATCCAGATAATGTTATCGTACAAAGTCTGGATTATCGGATAATATTTCGTATTATGTTGCAAAACAACAGAAGTTTTAAAAACATTTCATTGTGAAATGGTTTAGACTGAATTCAAAGTGAAAATGAAAAACAAAAAGGGTTTTCGCATGCCTTTGATTAATATATTTTTAGTAAGTTCTTTTTGCTATCTTTTCAAAGTTATCCTCTAATTTAACGCAAACCTTATTCTATGGCGATGCCATTGTTTCCCTGTTGACAGTGCCTTTTATATTATACAGTTTGGTGTTACCAATGTTTGAATTGAATAAATCTTATAGAATTAGAAAATGACAGGACATAAATTAAGACATGAATAAGCATGAAATAACAGTAATATGTTTGTTTTCTTTTACTAATGTGTTGTTTCCTTGGGAATATCAGTTTCTACCAAATATATTTTTATTTAGATGTCACTTTCATTTATATGCAAGAATTTGGGTGGAGTTTAAATAAACTTGCACAAGAAAGTATCATTTACTGAATTTGTGCAAGATAATAAACACACTTAAAAACTCACTCAAATTTGGTTGTAATTTTATAATTGTTGCTTGTTAAGAAGTTGGAATGACAACATGTTTATTTTTGTTCCTTTTTAGGAAACTTAGAATTTCAGGGTATGCAATGTATAATATAAGTCCGTATCTTAAGATTTAAATTTCTAATAGACAAATATTTTTAATATATAATATATATTATGGTTAAATTTAATAATTATTTTGATACATCTGATAGTCTACCATTAAGGAATTGAGGTTAAAAATAATTTAAATAAATTTTTTCCATACACTCTTTGAAGTTTTTCTTTTCTATTTTAAGAATAAAACCATAATGAAATTTTAATCTCTAATACAGTCAAAATTATATTGCATGCAAGTTTATTTCTAATTCTTATCAAATGCTATTAAAATTGTACCAAAAAACTAAAATGAAAAAACAATGATTAAAAATAATTAATTAATGTTGTCATTTCAGATGAAGATTCAAACTTATAACGTAAATATTGATTATTTTAACTTGAATTTCTAGTTATCTATATTCTTATTTTGTGAAGGTATTTGTTGTTTATACTGAATTTTTTTTCTGCAGATAATGTATTTTTATAATTTGGTATAAAGGTACCATTTAAAAAGAAAAAGAAAATGGTAAAATCCAATATGTACCTTAAATCCACTGCTTTGCAACAGAGGGTGCACCAAAAAAATGTCAGTGTGCACTCCCATCTAAAACTGAGCATGAGTTGTTAACACATTTAACCCTTGATATTTGAGCAAGCATGGATGAATCAATAACGTAGAATATATAAACAACTCTAGCAAAGAGTAGCCAAGCAAGGTAGCTCAACTAGAGGATGAACCGAAGAAATGTTGCAAAAACTGATCTTGCCTCTTCAGACAGACTATAGTACCAGTTTTACATCAACACATCGTTAAAAATATAACGATTCGTTCCCATCCTACAACACGTCTTTAACTGTTACGATATCTTCGACATAAACAAAGAATTTTGCATCACTTTACTCTCTCAAGAAGTCTTATGCAGTCTTTTCCAAAAATATGAGGGAATAACATGGCTGCAACTCATGAAGCTGTTGTCTGAATACCTCAAAAGAACTTGAGAAATGTGTAAATGAGAAGAGCAAGAGAACAAGAAGAAGGATATTCTTATTGAACGAAAACACGAAAAAATTACATATTAGAACCAAAGGATCGGCTATACATAGCAGAAAAACGAAAAAAAAACACAGAAAAACAGAAAAAGGCGCTTAAGCGCAAATAAGGTAGGCTAGAACGCATGGAATAAAATGGAGAAAATAGAAGATGCGTTGGGCGAGAAGACAGATTGCTGAGCGCGTCATGTAAAAAAATGATTTTTCTGCTGAATTTTGAGAGTCCATCAAGCAGGGAGTAAATATTGAACTTTTCCAGCTTGGAACATAGGTTATGAAAGGCTGATGAAGAGTTTGGGTTAAAATTTCAGCTTGTTAGACGTTAGAATATATGGTTAGAAGCTTAATAAGGCCTTGACGAAGATTTTCTCTTACTGTGGCAATGTGATTGGTACGTTGACGAAAGACTTGATTAAAAGCAATTTCGATAGTAAATTGATTATTACAATACAAGAGGGGGAAGGTTGGGTGTGGGGTTTTTGAAGATCTTACTTGAAATATGTGAGCCATTAAATTTCACAAATAGTAGTAGCAAGAACTCTCTACTCACTCAGTTACTAACACCTTTTGGAATAGTTTCTTTGACTTTTATACTATGATATACGAATATGATACGTGTATTAATGTATCAGATATGACACTATATGATATGTCAAAATATTTATTTTACACATGACACAATACGTGATATATATATATATATATATATATATATTAAAAATTGTACGATAATTCTTACAAAAATGATAAATATATGATTGTTATCATGTGAATCTAAATTAAAATGAAATATATTAAAGTTGTCAACATAAAAACTTTGAATTATTGTCATCATGAAAATACTACTGCCCTATAGATTAAATACTTGATTGATAAGTATTGGTAAAATATCTTAAAGCATCGGACGCAGATACATGTCGGACACGGATACATAACCTAAATTGAAGTATCAATGTTTCGTAGCTTCCAAGATATAGGAGAATGGCCAAGGTAGACGATGTAACCACCAATAAAACCATTAAAATCAGGGCATAGAACCCAATCTGAACCACCAAAGGCTTTCAATTGAACTTCACTATTGGCAAAAAAAAAAAAAAGATTCCTTGCCTAGGAGCTTGTTTAAGATATTGAAGAATACACGATGAAGCTCGATGATGGTGAGTCATAGGAGCAACAACAAATTAGCTTAAATCGTGTACAACATATGTTATGTCTGGCGAACATTGGTAACATACATATGGGCAAGAGTTTTCTCCATATCACTGTTACATATATTATTTCTAACTAAGAAAATGAGACTCGTTCAAAAAACTCAATTTTTAACAAAATTTAAACTTTTAGAACACTATAACAAAAAATGTTTTAGGTAACCACACAAAATTGTGAGTTAAATCACAAAAACCGTGGACTTTGACAACAATTTTTTAGGTGTAGTCTAGGTGAGCGTAGTTGTAAGTAATAGGTCACGCTTTTCAGTACGACAACAATTTAAAAATCGTTGCTTAAAATCTTCATAAAAGGCAATGATTTTGATGTACGTATTTTTCAAAATTTCACATTTTCAACATTGTGAGCACTTGGCCTTTTTAATCTAAAATCAATGGGAGGGAAGAAATTCAAATTTTTACGTTTTTTGAACTAAATTTTGCATTTTCAGTTAAAAAATGAGGGAGAAAATATTTCTAATCTAAAAGCTTTAATTTTTAGTGTATTTTAGACCACATTTTTATGGATTAACCCACACTTTTTACAAGCAATATTTATATAAATGTTGCTTAAGATAGTTTTTAAACCACGTGTAGAAAAATGTTGTCTTTAATGTGTTTATATCACATTTTTATACCCATGGTCTTGTTTAGTGTTGTCTAAAGTCATTTTTGTTGTAGTGGAATTTGAAAACCAAAGATAGTAAATTAAATATATAAAACAAATATTGTATTATCGCGCTTCCAAGTAGCCTCCTTGGCTATGATGAAACACATCGGCTATGATGGAACACAATAGTCTTCCGAACAACATGCCCAACTATGATGGAATAAATTCCTAAACATATCAAAATTTTCCAAAATATATGTCTTCACAAAACCCATCTTTTTAACCCATTCACCTCAAATAGTCATACAACACATAAAATACCAAAAGTTTCAATTTGTAATCACAAAAAAAAAAAAAACTAGTTGAAATACCTTACAAACACTAGCTGATCTTTAGGCAATATTTTGGGAGTGTCAAAATTTTGGTTGAATTACTCTTATTCTTTTTTTTCGTCTAAAAATATCAAGTTGGTCCTCTAATATTTTTTAGTCTCAATTTGGTCCCAATTTTTTTAAAATTAATGTAATTTGATCTTTTTCATTAAATTTCTTGAAGCAGAGCAAAGATTTTTCATCAAAATTGACACTAGGATTATGTCAATTACACTAACAAAGAAAACTATCCTTATTCACAACTTCAATTTTTGATGAAAAATCCTTGGTTCAATTCAAGAAATTTAACGAAAAAATGACAAAATTGTATCATTTTTTCAAAAGTCGGACTAAATTGAAACTAAAAAAAAGAAATTAGAAGACCAAATTGATATTTTTGAACGAAAATAGGAATCGAAAAAGTAACCTCAAAATTTTTATATCATCTAGTCAAAACATTGTATTTACTTTTTTATGATAATAAAAGATAATAAAATAATAATTATTGTTATTATTATAATTATAAATTGAAATATAAATAATTTTTATAATTTAATATAATTAATTTTCATTTATAATGATTAAATTTTTAAAAAATAAATAAATAAAAATATGTTAAATTAAACAAATAACCACTTAAAAGATAATATTAATAAAATAATTATTTTTATTTAAAAAATAATGTAAAACAAAAAGCGAGTTACCTTTCCTTACCTCTTGATTGCTTCGTCCCCTTCCCCCATTTTTCTTCCTTATATTTCAATCCCACCATACATTTTGTCCACTCTTTCTTGTGCTTCCCAAACATTCTTTAGAAGGTACAATTTGACTTGCCTCTAATTATATTTGTAGAGTTCCATTCTCCCTAAATCTCGTAGTCTAGGAGAAATTCACGTCACAGATATCATTTCATAACTACTCCAATTTTTATTAGCCAAAACCAACTTATCTATTTGTAAAAACTGCATTTCAATCACCCTAACAAACTACGCCACACTACCATTTGTTTATTTTACTAATTGTTATAATTTTCTAGAATCTCACATTCCTTCTAACAAATAAAAAATTTTGCCATTGAAAATGTACAATGAAAAAATTAGCATATATACTTCTCATGTCTTCCTCCAATTTTTTTAACCTATGTGAAATCTTAAGTACCTTTAACTTTAGTCAAACATTGATGATTTGCTTTTGACTGCTATTTTTCTGTCTTATTTTAAGGACCTATCCTGAGCAGATGGGTCTAAAGGTTGGCCCATAGGGTGCCAAGGCCCCTAAAACTGTCAGGGTTCCCCATTTTGCACTCATTTGCAAACGTTCCCTTTCTCAAACACTCTTTCCCTTCTAACAGAAGCTCTGCTAGGGTTTGGACATTTCCCTCTTCGAGCTCACACAAACACATCACGTAAGTTGATGTGTTTGGCATGAGCTTGGTGTGATATACGCTTGGTTAGTTAAGTATATATATACACACACATATTGGCATGAGATTGATGTGTATGAGAACTCTATGAGTGGTTGGTGAAACATGGATAAGGTATGGGTAGGACGTAATCCCATGACTTTCATAGTGAGTGCTCATGGTGGTGCCTCATCTAATGGACGTAATCCCATGGATCCTTCTAATGGGTGTCCCTGGTGGTGCCTCATCTAATGGACGTAATCCCATGGACCCTTCTAATGAGTGTCCCTGGTGGTGCCTCATCTATTGGACTTAATTCTATGAATCCTCGGAGTGAGAGTTCATGGTGGTGCCTCAACATCAGAACGTAATTCCACGAGGGTAACGTGGTGGTGCCTCAAGACCAGGACGTAATTCCACGAAGGTCTCGTGGTGGTGCCTCATGTAAGGATGTAATTTCGCGAAGGCCTCGTGGTGATACCTCACTGCTAGGACATAATTCCACGGTCTCGTGGTGACGCCTCATTATGCGTATTCAGATAGTCTAGCCTTGGAGTCTTAAATGGTTTGGTATCTCATGTGTGAGTTCCCGTTATTTATGCTTGACTATGTGATTGAATGTTGAGTGTTATGATATAAGAATCTTTAGCACTAGCTTACCCTTCTGTTTGCTTGTATGTTTGTGTGTGGGTTTTTTTCTCCTTTGCGATGATCATCGATTTTATTGATGTGAGTAGATGTGAGAACCCCTGACAATGGTAATGACAATAGGAATGCTGCAACTTCATGGTTATGGACGAGTATTGGGCTCACTATGGGGCCCGCGACTGAAGGAGTTTCATTAGTTAGATTTTCTCTTGTTCTAGACAAGAACTTGTGCTGCTTTTGAACTATTGTACTTATGTTAGGCAGTGTGATGCTTATTTTCTTTGTTATGAATATGTTGGGGTATTATGTACCTTCATATACCAATTTCCGTATTCTCTGGATATTTATATATGTAACATTTTTTTCAAATTAGATTTATCTATTTAATTGGGACGTTACACCCGTATACCTATGAATGCTTAAACCAAACTTAAATTCATTATTTACGTACTTGGAACCTTTTTTTTTTATGCACAAACTCACTTGAATGCTAAAGTGTTCAACTTAATTTTATAATTCATAGCATGAATGATACTTAAAGCAGCATTATCTGTATCGTTTACTTGTACCAAGATTGTTCTTTAGTTTCATAATATTTAATTTGTTATTTATTCCAATGATAAATTAGATAAAACAATGCTGCTTAACTTAAATCAACTTCTTATTTTTTTGTATAAACTAATCATCCTCGAAAGTAATTATTAATTACTAATATCTTCTGAACCTTGACGACGACACAATAATCTTTTTTATTATTATTATGGTTTATTGTATATTTACAGTTCCATCACCGATAATTTATTCTTGGACTACTAACTAAGAAACACAAACAGTCATACGTTGATGTTGTCATCAAATTGATCCGAAAGCCAACAAATTGTTTTAGAAAGTTACACTCATACATTTTGTTTTCATCCCGAGATTTGCTTTTTATGGAGTACCATATATTATTAATTAATTAAAAAAATATTTCAAGAAAAGTACTGAAAAATTATTATTCACAATAATTAATTACGATAGTTGATCTTAAATCAATACAATAATGTGTTTGGGTTTGAATAGCTATCAAAATTGATTTTGACCTCCAAAATCACGGTGACAATTGAAGAAATGGAAGGCATTAATTGCTTTTAGTTTCAACTTGGAATTATGATTGGTTCTTGAAAAAGATATGTATTCTAATCCAAACAATCCACACCACAGATTTGCATTTGAAGTTGAATTCGTTGTTAAATGTTAAAATTGATTTTATGAGTTACAAAAAAAGTCGGTTAAGACCTCTAATGGCGTGATCTGAAACAAAGTTGTGATTGAAATTCAAAGTCTTAGATGTTCTAACAACACCATTGTCGCTTTCAAGATTTTCAAAGGAAAAGGGTAGAAAATATTAAAAACAAAACTTAGGTTGACGTATATTGAATTAAATGATTTACAGTCACATATTTTTTTCAAAACTGAGGGAGCAATCAAAGGACATAAATGGTTGACAAATCCAAAATAATAAGTATAAATAAAATTTCAAACTCTGACCTTTGCAATCGTGCATTGACCCTTGAATTATTCTTGTTTATTTATTGGTTTTATTGTGCATTTCATTACTGAACCTACTTTAGGTGTTGACTTCGAAGAGGCCCAAAACCATGTGGAAGTGCAAGTTGAGGAAGCTGTACAAAATTCAACCACGTTTTGTTGTTCAGAAAATGTCATATCTGGGTTTGGTGCCATATTCCATTCTTTTGAAAAAGTTATTGAATATGATATGAGAAGAATTGAGTTTTCATATTTTAAATTTAAATTGTAATTTTTAATTTTTTTTAAGACTCTTTAAAGGAGTTATTAGTTGATTAAAATTTAGAGAAAATTTGCATTTAATATAACTCAATGAAGGTATATAAGTTATCACTTTATTCTATATTTTTTTCTTTTAATTTCATGCGTACACTATTCAATTCAAGGCCTTTAAACGGTGAGAGTGAAATTGATTTTTGGCATCTTATATAAACCCTAAACCCTATATATTACGTTGATCTTATTCTACATAAATAAAACATGAAATAATTTATATTAATATATAATTTAAGTGAAATAAACTTTTAATTATTTTTTATTTTTGAAAAAATACAATCTAATAAAAAGTATTAAATAATATGACATCCTATAATTTGAAAATATTTCTTTATTTTTTACTAATTTTTATTTATTTTAAACACTCAGACAACTCTTTATTTGTTAATTTTAATCTTGATAATTTTAAAGAAAAAGTTCCATTTCTAGAAATGATATAACTTATTATGTACCGATACTTCAACTTAGGTCATGTATCTGTATTTGACACGTATCGTGTCCGATATTTTAAGATACTTATTAATGAAGTATCTAATTTATAAAGTCGTGGTACACTATAATAAAATATTTGAATAATAATTAATTTTAGGGAAAAAAAATAATTAGTGACTAGAATATAAAAATAATAAAATTAAAGATCATTAAATATACTCATGTTTTTTTATTGGAAAAGTGGCTAGAATTTGATTTTCCGAAAATAAATTTGAATCTGATTTTCTGTTTACAAGAAAAACAACTTAAAAAAGAGTGCTAAACCTTTTGACCAAAGTGTCACCGTACTGGGCAGTGATAATTTTTACTTTGATTGATATGAACCCACACACTACACCCATCTACTGTTTCTCAGTGCAACATCATACTCTTTTCATCCACTCATATATTGTGCGAACCAGAGAAAAGTAAAAAGAGAGACTACAAATGTGTACCAAAAATGAATAAAAAAAGAAAGTTATAATATTACTTACTTGATCTCATAATTTTTTATTTAGTTCAATTTAATCTTTATTGTTTAGTTTAATTTAATACTTTAATTATTTTAAAAAGATTTAATTTGGTTTGGTCATCTCTGTTAAGTTGAAATTAATACTGTGTCTGTACAGGATACATGTCAAGCCGTAAAATTTTTTATTTTTTTTATTTTTGTTAATTTTCTTTTTTTTTCTAAAAATTTATAAACTGTCACATGTCAGGTTACTGTCGCGTTACGTGGTAGTTTACCGTCATGACACGTGACAATGGTAATAATTGTTTTTAATTTATTCCTCTATTTAAATTTTTGATTCAATTTAGTATCCCAATTCTTTAAAACGATCCAATTATGTCCTCTCCAATTTTGTTCTCTCCATTTTGAGATCAAATTAGTAAATAAGCTTAATTACAACTTTTATATATATATATATATATATATATATATGTTAGAATAATTTTTTTTAATATATATATCAAATCATTTTACCTAAATACTCAAATTATTCTTTTTTTTTTTACATTTTTACCTTTGTAATTTTTTACACTTGAAATGTAAAAAATAAAATAATTTGAATATTTAGGTCAAGTGATTTGATATAT
>Ga0214545_1000138_pt1 | contig 88544 bp, 42 predicted proteins | sample CNSS4metaG_FD_160064 | JGI IMG/M metagenome (GOLD analysis project Ga0214545, IMG submission 160064) | Root nodule microbial communities from cowpea collected in UCLA plant growth center, Los Angeles, California, USA - CNSS4 | ecosystem: Host-associated > Plants > Roots > Nodule | place: USA... | reverse complement strand
GCCATCCCTGATAACGAACACATCTCCATGATGAATATAATACAATACGAAGAAGATGAAAATGATGAAATGACTGATGAAGAATGGAATCATCATCAGGCAATTATAGCCATGTATAGACAAGGATTGGCTTGTAAATAGAAATTATCTTCATGTATTTAGATTACAAATAACCAAAACTTCACTAAATATAAAAAATTAAATATTCCATATATTTATTAAAGTTAGGTTGGTCGGTTGGTTCTATCGACCGGTCATATAATCGAATGTGAATACATTGGTGATGTGAGATTACTTAGAAAAAAGTCTTCAGAGATGTGATCGAATGCGCATCCATGGATCGTGTGAGATTACTTCAAAGAAAATCTTCATTCATATGATCATCAACCGCTCGGTTTCCCCCGGTGCTAACAGTTAAACTATCCTCGATATTCCATCTTGGTCCTTTACACAAATTATGGGTCACATCGTTCGGTCAATCGTGTCTAACAATGTCATAATGAATTAATCAGTCATTTAATTAGCACGAAAAGATTAGTAATCATGATTAAAATGCAATTTGGTCATGATCAAGTCGACCCTAATGACGAACCTATGTGAGAAACTATAAATACATGTTAAAGATATGGTTGTTAGGACTTTTGTCTCGCATCAATTACAACATTTATTATTTTGACTGATCGACCCTTGTAGTAAAAAACATCACACCTAAGGAGGCATGGCGTGGAATGAAGCCATATATTTCTTAGTTCAAAACCTTTGGTTGCATTGGATTTGTTCATGCATTTGACCAGAAAAGAAGAAAGCTTGATGATAAGAGTAATAAATGTGTGTTGTTGGGTGTGAATGAAGGATTTAAGGCCTACAAACTTTATAATCTTGTCAATAAGAATATTTATATAAGTAGAGATGTTAAGTTTCAAGAGGATGTAGCTTGGGAATGGGGAGAAGCCTAAACCAACATAATGCTTGATCCCTTGGAAGAAATCGATCCAACAATTGAGGAAGTAATTTAGACATCTCGGAATGATGCAACAACAACAAATACAATAGTTCTAAAATCAAGTTCAAATGTGTCTAATCTTTCACCAAGAACTGTAGAAATTATAGCTGAAGGGAGGGCCAGAAAACCACCAGCATGGATGAGAGAAAATTATGATCTTTAAGTTGTCAAAATGTTGGTTTACTTGGAGACCTTGGATCTTTGGAAAGTTGTAGAAGAGGATTATGAAGTCCTTATGTTGTCGAAAAATCCTTCCATGACCTATATCAAGCATCATAAGGAAAAAAAAACAGAAAGCAAAGGCAAGGTCATGCCTTTTTTATGGGGTTTCTACCATTGTTTTTACTAGGGTCATGACTCTCAAATCGGCAAAAGCAATTTGAGATTATTTCAAGATGCAATATGTTGGAGATGAAAGAATTTGAAATATGCAAGTGCTTAATTTAATGAGAGAGTTTAAGCTTCAGAGGATGAACGAGTCTAACAAAATCAAGGAATATTCATACAAATTGCTAAGTATTGCTAACAAGATAAAATTGTTAGGAGTTGATTTTGCATATTTCAGAATTGTTGAAAAAATCTTGGTAACTATACTAGAAAGGTATGAGACAACTATAGCTTCCTCGAATTCAAAGGATCTTTCTAAGATCACTCTGGCATATGTGTTACATGCCTTATAGGCCTAGGACCAACAAAAATTGTTGAGACAAGATCGTGTTGTCAAAGGTTCTTTTCTAGTCAAATGAAGTTGAGAAGAATCAAGCATCAAACAATGTAAGTCCAACAAACAATCAATTTAAAGGCAAAGGGGGAAAGTTAACTTATCCACCTTGTCAATATTGTGGTAAAAAAGGTCATCCACCTTTCAAATGTTGGAGAATACTAGAGGCAAAACGCAATAAGTGCAACCATATGCGACATGAAGTTGTAATTTGTAAAAGAAAAAATTACCATGATGAAGAAGCTCAAATTATTGATAAAGAGGAGGGGAACCAACTATTTGTGGCTACACGTTTCTTAAGCAGTGAGTCCAATGAAAGTTGGCTAATTGATAGTGGTTGTACCAACCATATAACTTTGACAAGTCATTCTTCAAAGATTTGAGGCCAACTAATGTCACTAAAGTCAAAATAGGTAATGGTGATTGTATCACAATCAAAGGAAAGGGACAATTTTAATAACAAGTTGTGAAGAGACAACATTTATTTTCGATGTTCTTTTCATTCCTCAACTTGACCAAGACTTATTAAATGTTGGTCAACTTATTGAAAAAGGATTTAAAGTTGTTTTTGAAAACATAATTCTTGATTAAAGATGCAGTTGGACAAAATATGTTTGAGGTAAAAATGAAAGGAAAAAGCTTCTATCTAAATCCCTTGGAGGAGGAGCAAGTTGTTTTCTCATTAAAGAAAAATGTCATATAATTTTGGCATAAAAAGGTTTGGGCATTACCATCACCAGGTGTTGGTGCAATGGAGCAAACAAGGGTTGTCACTTGATGTTCCTAAGCTTGATGATCAAATTTCAAATTGCAACGCTTGTCAATTTGGAGAGCAAAACAAAAAATATTTCTTAAAGATGGCCTAGAGAGCATCAAGGAAGTTGCAATTAATTCACACAAATGTTTTAGGTCCTTGAAGAACATCTTCATTGAAAAAAACAACACAAGGCTGATAGAAAGTTTAAGAAAGAAATGACGAAAGTCTTTAAGAAAGAAATGATGGGTTAATGACTTTCTTCCTTGGCATTGAGATCAAACAAGGAGAACATGAAATCTTCATTTCTCAAGAAAAGTATGCCAAGAAGATTATGAAGAAGTTCAAACTTGAAGAATGCAAAGAAATGAGCACTCCAATGAATCAAAAGGAAAAACTATGCAAGAAAGATGGGACTGAGAAGATAGACCAAGCATTTTTAGAAGCATAATTGAATGTTTGATGTACCTTGCAATAACTCGACCTGACATCTTAAATGTTGTAAGTATTTTATCTAGGTTTATGCATTGTCCAAGTGAAATGCATATAAAGGCCGAAAAAATGGTGATTAGACAATTTTGGTATCAAGTTCAAAAGAACTGAAGAATGTAAGTTAACAAGTTTCTCATATAGAGATTATAGTGGTTCAATTGATGATATAAGGAGTACCTTAAGGTATTGTTTTAGCTTTGGATATGGTGTTTCATCTTGGAGTTCAAATAAACAAGAAAATGTTGCGCAATAAAGAAGTTGAGCTTATTCATAACACAATTGTTGTTAACCAAGTCTTGTGGTTAAAGAAAATTTTATTTGATCTTAACATGGAAGAGAAGGAAAGTGCAAAAGTTTTTGTTGATAATCAAACTGCAATAGACATTTCCAATGATCCTGTCTTTCATGGGAAAACCAAGCATTTTAACACTAAGTTGTTCTATTTAAGTGAGGTATAAAAAGATAGAGTCGTTGTTCTAGTTTATTAAAACTGAAAACCATGTTCTTGATTTGTTTACTAAGCCTTCCCATCACTTATATATATTGTGAATTGGTCTTATCTCTAGTCGATGTGGGACTTCCAACACACCCCACAAAATCGGCTCGTAAGGTGAGGTTTGTACCTCTTATATATTGTGAATTGGCCTTATCTCTAGTTAATGTGGGACTTCCAACACACCCCTCACGCCGAGGTATATTCATCTCGTGTGTGGGACTAAAAGTGGATTTTAAGCCTAACTCAACCCCACAAAACCGGCTCGTAAGGTGAGGTTTGTACCTCACTTATATATTGTGAATTGGCCTTATCTCTAGTCGATGTGAGACTTCCAACAAAGAGTTTTTTTTTTCTTTTTTTTAATACTCATGAATATAGATTTTGAAAGGTATTTTCATATTCAAAAATGTGTTTTAAAACGATCAATTAAGAAAACATTATATTCCAAATTAGATATTTTAAAAGATATTTTCAAATTTAGAAATACTTCATAAAACACTCAATAAAAAAATAAAACATAAATGACACAAGAAATTTTATTATATATTTAACAAGGAATAATTTGAAAATGAAAGTTTTATCGGGACAAGAAGAAAAATGGGTGCATAATATTTAGGCTTATAATGGTATTTATTTTACCACTTCCATACTTTTTTTTTTCTTAAACCTAGGTGTAAGAAAAAATAATTATCATTTGAAAATATTTAAAATTTGCAATTCAGATATTTATTATAAACTATGTAATTTAAAACGCAGAAATGTAGATATGCCGTTCATAATATAGTTTATCCAAAATATATTTTTAGATTATGAAAATATATTTTGAATTACATAATTTAGAATTAAAATATGCATTGTAGATAATGTAATTTAAAAATCTAAATATATATTTTAGACTATGTAATCTCAATAGAGGTGATCATGGATTGGATTTTTAATGATCCAATCCACATCTATTTTGGATCCAAATAATTTGATTAGATTTTCGATCCAAATTCATTTTTTCAAAAAAAGTAGATTGGATTTTTTAAAAATCCATATCCAAATATTTAGATCAAGTTTAAATCCATATCTAAATATTTGGATCAAGTTCAAAATCCAAAATCCATTTTTGATAAAATAAATTCAAATTAAATTTTTTCAAACTTGTGTCCATAGGGCTGACAACATAGAATTTGACAGATTTTTGTCGGGGCCAATGAGGCCAAATTTCAGCACGGGATGAACTTGGATGACTTTCGAAGGAATTTTGGTCGGGGACGACGTGACCAAATTTGGGCCAAGGTCGACTTGACAAAATTTCAGTCGAGATCGACTTGACTGGATTCGACTGAATTTCGGCTAGGGCGATTTTGCCTAATACGACCAAATTTTGGCCAGAGTCGACTTGGCTAAATATGGCCACATTTGAGCCACGGCCTGATCAGTCAAATTTTGGTCGCGATTGTCTCGGCCAAATACGGTCAAATTTTGTCTAGGTCGACTCAGCCCAATGCAGTCAAATTTGGGTCAGGGTGAACTCAACCGAATACTTCCAAATTTTGTCCAGGACCAACTGGGCCAAATTTCGATCGGGACCAACTTGACAGAATTTGGCCTAATTTAGCCAAATTTTGTCTAGGGTCACGCCAACTCAATCAAATACGACTAAATTTGAGCTAGTTCGTCTCAACCTTTAGCGTAACCTAACCAAAAATATAAACTGAATATTTGGATTGGATATTTTGGATTATCCATTTTGAAAATCTAGATTTAGAGTATGGGTATATAATCCATAAAATATATAAAATGTTGATCAGATTGATATCCAAATCCAATAAAATGGATTGGATTTTTAATAAAATGAATATTAAATGGATTGGATCATGAAAATTAGATTTTTTTGTCCATCCTTAGTTTAACTTTTCAAATCATCCTCTTCTTCCTTCCGCTCATTTAAGAGTTCAATAAATATAAATTATTGTTGTTATCCTCATAATTTTTATTTTTATGTGTTAAATAAACATTAATTATTAGTTTTACCCTCATATTTTTATTCTTTTAATTTTATATATATTTAATCTTTTTTTATTAATACATTTTTTTTACAAGAGTATAATTTAAATTTGTTAGTACAAATTTATGGATACATTAACAATTATTTTATTAAACTTCTAAAATTTACATTTAAATTGTAAGCTTTAAAGTTTATGAATATAAATTTTAGGGGTGGCAATGCGGGCCCGGCGCGGCGGGCCTGAAAATTGAACCCGCAAGCCTGATCTGGCCCAGCCCGCATAGGCCCGCGGCCCGCATAAAAATTGAGTTATTGCGCACATGCTCTTTTGTGTACTGTTGTGAGACTGAGAAACCAAACCAGGGAACCCGTAAAAACGCACTATGCCCCTTTCCTCATTTTCGTCTGCCCTAAAAATGCAACCCAATCACGGCCAACGCCGTTGCCGTCGAACGATCTCCTTCTACCGTCGATGATCACTATGCACCGCGAACCACCGAAGCGCACCGCGAACCACAGGAGTGCAGGTCTCCTTCCACCGACGACGACCACTCTGCACCACGCCCACCGTAGCGCAGCGAAGGAGCTTCTCCCTTCATCCCTTTCACCTGATTCACGGCCACCGCAGCGTAGCCCAGGAGCACCCGATTCACGATTCACGACCACCTCCACCCCCTTCTTGATTCCCGGCCACCGCGGCGTTGTAGCGACTCTCCTCGACCACTCTGACGATTCACAAGGTCACCGCACCAGCAATCACACAGGTTTTGAGTCTTCCTTTCGATTTCATTCTTGTTGCTTTTTATGAATCTGCAATAGCTTGTGTGTGTGTGATGCTTTATATTGTTACTGCTTGAAATGTGTGTTCATTTCGATGTTGTTGTTGCTGTGTGTTGCCATTGCCCCTGCTCAATTGCTAGTTGTTGCTGATTTGGTTTGGTAATGTGTGTATTTTATCAGGAAATTGAATTAGATTAATTTAGAAACAAGAATGACTGATAAGGATGATGTTAAGTTAGAATGGTTTTAAGTAAAAACAAAGTTCAAACTGTGCGGGCCAGCCCGTAGGCCCGCGGGTCAACGTATATGCAGGGCGGGCTGGCCCGCATTGCCACCTATAATAAATTTCAAGGTATAGTGTTTATAGACGTCTCACGTCTCATGTCGCACGTCTCATGTGGCACGTCGCACGTCCCACGTCTCACATCGCACGTCTCATGTCTCACATCTCACGTCTCATGTCTCACGTCACATGTCGCACGTTGCACGTCGCATGTCTCTCATGTTCCACGTTTCACGTCCCACGTCTCACGTCTCACGTCCCACGTCGCACGTCCCACGTCTCACGTCCCACGTCCCATGTCCCACGTTTCACGTCTTACATCTCACGTCTCACGTCCCACGTCCCACTCCTACGTTGCACGTGTCACGTGTCACGTCCCACGTCCCACGTCGCACGTCCTATGTCCACGTCTCACGTCCTATGTCCACGTCTCACGTCTTACGTTTCACGTTTCATGTCTCACATCTCATGTCCCACATTTTACGTCCAACGTCCCACGTCTCATGTCCCACGTCCCACGTCTCACGTCTTACATCTCACGTCTCACATCTCATGTCGCATGTCCCACATATCACACCCATGTCTCACCTTCCACGTAACACGTCTCACGTCCCACATCGCATGTCCCACATATCACACCCACGTCCCACCTTCCACGTAGGACTTCTCATGTCCCACATCGCACATCTCACATTATTACACTGAAATACTTGATTCTTTCATAAAATAATGGTGTTTTGGTTTACTGGTTGTAGTATGGCTAAGGTTCTTCTTTATTGTTTATCCTTCTTCAAATTTCTTATTGATCGAAAGAAGAGAAAGGACATTATTTTACCGGAAATAGGAAAGCTAACCTTATGCATCAAAAATAATTTGAAGCTTTTGTAGATGTATGTTATCATTACATGGATGACTTTAGAAAAGTGTTTAAATGTTGGCAGCCAATATTTTTTTTATTGGTTTTCTGTTCTGACATTCAATATGCGAAGAGATGTGTCACAAAATTTTAATCAAGGGTGGGCAAAAAATCTATTTTTTAATCCAATCTATTTTTTCTATTATCTAATCCATTTAATATCTATTTTATTAAAAATTCAATCCATGTAAAATCCATTTTATTGGATATGGATATCAATATGATATATATATATATATATATATATATATATATATATATATATATATATTATGAATTGGATATACATTCTCTAAATCTAGATTTTCAAAATGGATAATCTTATATTCAATCCAAATTTTCAGTTTATATTTTTGGTTAGGTTAAGCTAAAAGTTGAGACTGACTAATCTAAATTTAGTCGTATTTGATTGAGTTGGCGTGATCCTATACAAAATTTGGTCAAATTCTGTCAAGTCGGTCTCGATCAAAATTTGGCCTAGCTGGTCCTGGACAAAAATTTGGAAGTATTTGGTTGAGTTCACCCCGACCCAAATTTGACTGCATTGACCTAAGTTGACCTAGACAAAATTTGACCGTATTCGGCCGAGACAACCGTGACCAAAATTTGGTTGTATTCATCCTAGTTGGCTTCAGTCAAAATTTGGTCGAATTCAATCGAGTTGGCCCCGATTGAGATTTGGCCGAAGCAGCCTTGACCCAAATTTGTTCATATTTGGCTGAGACGGCCTAGGGTGAAATTTAGCCGTATTCAAATGAGTCGGTCATGATCAAAATTTGGCTATATTCAACTAAGTCGGCCACGACCGAAATTCGATCGAATTCAGTCGAGTCGACTCCGGTCAAAATTCGGTCGTGTTGGCCTCGACCAAAATTTGACCGAGTTGGTCCTGGCCTGAATTTGGTCGTATTCGGCAGAGTTGATCGCGACCAAAATTTAGTCATATTTAGGTGACGGTCCTAACCTAAATTTGGCCAAATTCAGTCGAGTTGGTCATGACCAAAATTTGGTCAAGTCGGCACTTGCCCAAATTTAGCCGTATTCGGTCAACTAAGTCTCGAACGAAATTTGACTATATTCAACTTAGTCAACTGTGATCGAAAACTGACATATTCAGTCAAGTTGGTCCCGACCGACGAATTTAGTGGAGTCAACCCTGATCAAAATTTGACTGATCAGGACCTGACCCAAATGTGGCCATATTTGGCCAAGTCGGCTCTAGCCAAAATATGGTCGTATTAGGAAAAATCGGCCCTGGCTGAAATTCAGTCAAATCCAGTCAAGTCGATCTCGACTAAAATTTTGTCGAGTCGACCTTTGCCCAAATTTGGTCATGTCGTCCCCGACCGAAATTTGTTTGAAAGTCATTCAAGTTCATCCCATGCTGAAATTTGGCCTCGACAAAAAGTCTGCCAAATTCTATAGTGTCAGCCCTATCAAAAATGTAATCCACATCCATTTTAGATCCAAATAATGGATGTGGATCCAAATTTGTGTCCATAGGGCTTACACCAAAGAATTTGACAGATTCGCCCGAATACTTCCAAATTTTGTCCAGGATCAAGTAGACTGGGTCAAATCTCGATCGGGACCGACTTGACAGAATTTGGCCTAATTCGGCCAAATTTTGTACAGGATCACGCCAACTCAATCAAATACGACTAAATTTGGGCTAGTCCATCTCAACCTTTAGTGTAACCTAACAAAAAATATAAAGTGGAAATTTGGATTTGATATTTTGGATTATCCATTTTGAAAATCTAGATTTCGAGAATGGATATCCAATCCATAAAATATATAAAATGTAGATTAGATTGATATCCATATCCAATAAAATGGATTTTAAATGGATTGGATCATAAAAGAAATAGATTGGATCATAAAAATTGGATTTTTTGTCCACCCTTAAATCTCAATTGTAACTATATATGTAATCCATAAATATGAAAATATATTTTAGATTTAATAATCTAACATATGTATTTTTAAATTACATAATTTAAAAATATATACATAATAAGAAATATATTTTTAGTTTTTACGATTGAAATCCAAAATATTCATATAAAGTAATCCAACCTATGGTGCTACATTTATTTCCGATTGTATTTCCCTTGACATATTTCTAAATTTCACAATTGAAAACATGAATAATTTAAACATTCGTAACAAAAGGCTATAAAGGTCATATTGGACGTTTCCAACATCCATAAAGGTTGGGGTTAAATATGTTTTTGGTCCTTTAAATTTAAGTGAATTTTGAAATTAATCCATTTCAAAATTTTGGACCAATTTAATCTTTCATCTTTCAAAATACGTAGATTTAGTCCTTTTAATCAATTTTTGTTAGATTTATTTGATGTTTCGTACGCATTTCATGATTGTATTTGAGTTGTTTATACTGTTTAACACATTTTTTCTTTAATGTTAAGTCAAATACTATTATAAAATATGCTTGAAATGTCAAATAAATTTAACAAATTTTGATTAAAAGGACTAAATCCACGTATTTTGAAAGATTAAGGACTAAATTAGTCCAAAGTTTCTAAATGGACTAATTCCAAAATTCACTGAAAGTTAACGAATGAAAAACATATTTAACCCTAAAGGTTATTAGAATTATCAAGTTGACTGGTGTACCGAATATGATTTTAAGCTACATAAGACGAAGTAAAAATAAAATAAATAAAATTCACAAGATAAAAAAAAACCCATATAAAATTAATTTGGTTAAAATAGGGATTATGGATCAAATCAAACTCATAAATCAATATTTGTGAGTTAGTCTTAAGTTAAAATAGACAGGGCTAGATCGAGATTAAGTCAAGTATTTTATAATTTAATAATTTTTTTGATTTCTTTTTAATTATTTTAAAATTATTTGGTACGTGTCACATTAGTATTGTGCCACGTGTCAAGTGTGACACATATTAAGTTATTGTCTGAATCTCAATTTGGTTAATATACTTTTTATTATGATTCAATTTCAGTCCATCATTTTTTTTAGAAGTATTTCAATTTCATCATTCGAAATTGAAACTGAATTTAATATAAATGTTATAATGATATTTTAATTAAAATTTATATTTTCATTAAATATTTTAACAATGTTAAGTTTATTTAAATTTCTATTTTATACTAAACTTTACTTATATTTTGTTTTAAAATTTTAAATATATTTATTTTAACTTGTTACAAAATTATTCTAAAAAATTTATATACAAATGTTAGAGATGGTTTAAAAATAAAAATTTATAAATTAAAATATAAAATTTTAAAATAATTTTGTAACAAGTTAAAATAAATATATTTAAAATTTTAAAATAAATAAATAAAGTTTAATGTAAAATATAAATTTAAATAAACTTAATATTGTAAAAAATATGTAATAAAAATATCACTTATAATAAAAATATTATTATAATATTTATATAAAAGTTAAATTTGGTTTTAATTTGGAAGGAATTAAATTGAAATTTTATTAAAAAAATATACTGAAATAGAATCAAAATAACAAGTATATGGATAAAATTGATATTCAGACAATGAATTGACATATATCACCATACTAACTTGACACATGACATAATATTCACGTGACACGTGACATAAATAATTAAAAAAAAACAAATTAAAAATTAATTAAAAACTTAAAAAATAAATTAAAAAAAATAAAATTATGAGCCTGTACATGATACTTCCTTGTTACCGTTAATACCATATTATCAAATTGTTACGTATTTTTTTAAATATGAACCTGGAAACCTATATAATATTTATGTCAAAAATATGAACCAGTAAAATATTTTAACATATTTTTTATTTTCAAGTGTGAAGTACCACCACCTACTGTGATTCTGTAATAAATACTTCAAATTTTTTAAAAAGTTTTTTTCCTAAAAGTAGCTAACTGAATTAGAAAGATTTAATCAAACTAATTATTAAATTAGAAGAAGGATGTGATAAAATTGTAAAATGATATACCTATATAGAATTTATTGTATAAATAAAACTTGTGTCTTTTTAGACAAAAAAAGAAGAAGTATGTTATTATATAATTATACTTTTAAAAGATAATTAAATTTTATTAAACTTTATAGTGTTTTATCTATTTTTTTAAGAGTTATATATATTTTTTAACGAGTCATTTTATTTGATGTAACTGATCTGACGAGTATTAATAAAGAAACACAAAAAATAATTTTTGTGGTCTCTCTGAGATTAAATACATATGATAAGTAAAAAAATAATTATAATGAAAGTTATTAAAATATAAAAAAAATAGTAAAATTAAATTAAATAATGTAAAAAATTAAAATTAGCTAAAGTAGTTTCTGTAAATTAAATATTAATTGAAATAAATTAAAAGCTCATAAAATATACTACTAGATATGTTATCAAATACTTTAAAATATTTTTATATTGATCAAATATAAATTTATAGATTACTTAAATAAACCACTAACTACTTTATTATTGGCCATTAATATTCTAAATGTGAATATAAGTTATAATTAAGTTTTAAATCTTTCAAAAATTTGTGTACTTTTAAATAATCTTTCATTAATTTTTTATTTATCGGGTATTAAAAACTTTTACATTTTTCAATTGAGTTTTTGTGGTTTAGTTGTTTGTAAATTAGGTGAATTGATTATTATTTTACCTATCATTATGTTTTATTGTCTTCACATGTTAATAAATATGATATTTTATGATTAATATAAAATAATATTAAAACAATAAAAGTTATTTGTAGTTTTATATTAATATACTATTGTTTTATTAATGACAAAGTATTACATATCTTAACATATGTACAGTACAGGTAAAGAAATAAGACGACGGGACAAAATAATAATATATCATCCAATTAAAAAAAATGTCAAAAATAACTTAATTGAAAAAAAAAATTGAGATGGTATGTGCGTACTTACACCTTATCCATTATTTACTATTCTAAATATTAATTAAATAATTTTAATAGAAAGCGTAAAAATAATGAAATATGTGTTTTAAAAGTGAGTTAAGACACTAAGTTTCAGTAAAAGTTTACATAATGCATTTTTTTGAAGGAATCATAAGCCCATATGTAAATCTGGAGATCAAACTTTTATAAGACTTTTTGCATAAATTCTTAAAAAAATGATATCTCTTTATTGTCCAAATTTCATAGTAGTTTGAAACAAAAATAAATATGAAAACAAATATACTAGCACAATAAATATACACTGTCTTCATTCTTGTACCAATTTAAAAATATAAATATTACAAATACTCGGTCAATAGTAAATTTTCTCACAAACTCTAGACGTGTCATCCCTACATAAAAAAATAGCATACACAATTTAAATCTCGAACCCTAATAAACTTGGGCGTATTCACCTAAACTGCCTCTGCTTCGGATAATTTTTAGATTTAATCAGTCCATTAGTACTCATTTTTTTCAGAAATTTTAATGTGATATCTGTTTTTATACAAGTTTTAATTTCGTCCAAACTTTGAAAAAATGTTTCAATTAGAATTTTTTTTAAAAAAAATTATTAACGCTGTTAACAGCGTCACGTATCACGTGTCAATCTCTGATTTTTTAAATTTTTTTAATTTTTTGGCGCGGGTCAAATCTTTGGTGTGACATGTGACATTATTAGTGTCACGTGACAAGGTACTGTCACTTGTCAGTGTCTCTGCCAAATGTCATTGTCTTGATTTCAATTTAGTTTATACATATGTCTATTTGTTTCAATTTAGTCCCCACATATATTTATTTGTTTCAATTTAGTTCACACTCTATTTGTTTCAATTTTGTCCGAATTTTTTTTACAATATAGAAAAATATTGTATCTCCCTTAAGAACAAGTTTATTATTTATATAAATGTTAGATTGATATTTGTTATTAAAAATGACTTACAAAATTAATTACTCATATTTATATTAAAATTTAGTAGTAAAAATCATTAATAATAAAATATGAGTATAACAATTTCAATAATTCTCATATTTTTTATTAAAAATAACGTCATAACATAATAAAAGTTACTTAGAGATGATATCTATATATAATTATTTAATGAGTTATATTTGGTTTTTAGGTAGCTTTATTATTTAATAATATTTTAGTATTGGCAGAATCAAAACAAAATATCTTTGTAACAGCCGCGGAATTTCTTTTCCCGTATCAGAACAAATTTATTGGGTTATGTAAAAGTTAATTTATCAGGTTATATTACCGTCTAGTGATTTTTTTTTTTGTGTAAATGTGTTTAGGAATATCTTTCTTTCAAAACAGGTTTTATTGTTGAATGGAGATCGAAATTGTCATTTAGGACAAACTACTTTACCGATCCAATGAGAAATGTTTTTTATATGGTTTTTGAAGAAGGGTTGATTAGGAACAAATTGTTTCGTATATCGTCTAATTTTGAAGAATTCTATGATCTGGATGACGTGCATTATATATGTACTCTGTTTTGTGGAGATCATTATTTTCGATTAAGGATTTTTAATATGGCTAGGGATGAAATCTGATATCCCGACTTAGCAAGTGTTGTTGTTACTAAGGAAAATTTAGTATGGTCTCGATTTTTGTCTTCACTGAGGGTGAAGTTATGTCCAACAAAGGTTAGTTTTTCAAATTGTTTTTCAAGAACTATTTCTTATTGTATGTATTTGTTTGCTATGAATATAATGTTGAGTGTTTTTCTCAAAACAATTATTTATCAAGCTGGATGCGATTTTTTACACATTCTAGGAGAAAAAGGTTCTAAATGGTAGGGAGATGGAGTTGATTGATCCAATTATGAAAATGTGTAAGTTTCGATATTTTGTAAAGCCTAGTGGTAGGCTTCATTTTGAGGAATGAAGTTTACTTAATGTTATCTCGATTCTGGATGGAAAGGATTCGTGAAGGATAATTTATTAGTTGCAGAGGATTCCATAAAGTTAGAGGTCGATAGAGATTATGGAAAGATTATCCATGTTAATGAAGTTTAGAATATTTGTAATTGTCTAATATTTTGAGATGAAGACGATATATTAAAAATATTATTGTGACTTTTATGTTTTAATAAGTACTATGTAAAACCTATATTAATTTATTATAAAATGTCGGTATAATTTATCTTCTTTTATTATGTTCTTTAACAATATGTTATAATAATAAATGTTGAGAATAATAGAATAATGTATTTTATAAGAATGTCAAAAAAAATAAGTTATTATATAAAATCATTTAATTATTATAAAAATATCATTATTTAAATCAAATGAATATATGTATTAAGGTTTAAATATTTTTTTTGTCCTCATTTTCGTAGTGTTTGTTGCGGATGGTCCTCATTTTTATCAAATTTATAAAATTGTCCTCATTTTCGTAGTGTTTGTTGCAGATGGTCTTCATTTCTACCAAATGTTTAAAATGGTCCTCATTTTTGCAATTCGTGTTTAATTTAGTCCTTTTCTATGACATCGTTTAAATCAGTAACGGAACACTTACAGGTGATACTGTTTATATTACATTGTATTGGGGTATATTACGTGTATTGTATATGTGTAAGAATTAGATATTTAGGGATAAATAGGTGAGCTAGGGTTTATCGTTGAACCACCAACATTGCACAAATTGCTACAAGACTATTGCCTCCAAAGATTATAACCAGAGGTAAAGGAAGAAGATTGGACAGTAACATGGGATTGCAGGAAGAAGATTGCAACAACACAAATTGGAAATGGATGAAGAAGATTGCAGCATAACCAACTGCCCAACAATTCATTTTCAAAACCCTAGCTCACCTATTTATCCTCAAATATCTAATTACTATACCTGTACAGTACACGTAATACACTAATACACCCCAGTACAATGTAATAGAAACAGTGTCATCTGTACAGTGCTTCGTTACTGATTTAATCGACATCACAGAAAAGAACTAAATTAAACACGAATTGCAAAAATGAAAATCATTTTAAACATTTAATAAAAATGAGAACAATCTACAACAAATACTACGAAAATGAAGACTATTTTAAACATTTGGCAAAAAATGAGGATATCCGCAACAAAAACTACAAAAATGAGAACAAAAAGGTATTTAAGCCATACATTAATTATTTTGTTCATTTGAGTTTAATTATAATTATTTAACTCATAATATGATTTATGTATTAATGACATCCATCGAGTATTTTTAATTATTGAGAATTAAAAATGACGTCATAACATTTCTTTTACTAAAATCTTTAAGAATTTAATAATATAAAATGCCATAATGTCAGTCACATGCAGTGGCTCCCAACATGTCATGTCATCCACTTGTAATGAAATCTGGAGTTGGAGTTAACAGACTCCGGTGGTCACTCCAATTATCATATTCCTCCTTCAATTATTATTACTCTCCATTATTACCACCTCCATTCCTTTGTCACTACTATTAACATCTTCTATTCTATCACCTTCAAAATAATATTAACTTACATTGATGATGTGTTCAGGAATTGTTTGTGTTGGAAGAACTGCAAAATTGTTCAAGTTCTGACATGCTCAACTAGGAAAAAGGTTTTTCCTTGTCAGTAATTATCACAAGCATGAGATTTTTGCATGAGGACAAAGCAGAGAAGAAGTATATGTATACTATATATAATATATCTTATATTTTAAGGCAGAGAACTTCTGCTGGACATTAAAACATCATCATCACCAGAAGAATATCAAGAAATAGCATGCCAAAATTTCTTGATCTTACCCTCAAACTGATTAAACACTTGGTATTGTGATGACCACCAGCTTCTCCTTACAAGGATCACACTGTTTAAAAGAAATCATTAATTATACTTCCTGTACTTGATATCACTCTCCCCTCTCTAATCAAAGCTGGATTGGGGATACAGTACTTCTTTACTCCTAATCTTTGTGGTTTTATATACTTAGTGCTTGTTGGTATACCCCATAGAACTGATTCGAGGTCGAATGTGGTGATGATGATCATAGAGAGATTGACCATATTCCACAGGCTTGATAACCACAGTTTCCTGCTTCCTATCATGCACTTGAACTGCCCCGAATACTATCTCATTGGTTTCCTCGTGGCTTTGCTCAAGGTAAGTGTGAGGGATTGATGAATGATATTGATGGCGATGATGATGCTTAAGTTGTTGTTGTTGGTGGTGCTGATGTTTTAGTTGCTGTTGTTGATGAAGATCTCCTTCCCATCCGCTATAGAATGCTCTACTTTGCAATAGTTGTTGCATTTTTTCGGCATCCTTTGACATGAAAGGATATGTTTTGCGTGGAGTTGGGGTTCTGGGATCAATAGAAGGAGGCTCGTCTTCTTCTGGGATCACAAAGCTTTCTTGCACAGGCCAAGCATTTACTTGCTTTTGAGGTTGCTGGAACAACGGTTGGCTTTGAAATTCGTAGCTCTGTGGTCTTTTTCTGAAACCAGGAAATAAACCACCCATTATTTCCACCACTGATGCCCCAGCATTGGTAAGAAGCTTCCCAAGGGATCCAAAGAAACTTTCTTCTTGCTTATCTGATTCATCTTCTGATGGAATTAAAGGAGGCCTCACAGACTTCACTGGCTTTTGATATGAACTGGGTGAAATGCCAGACATTGCTGGATCCTTAGTCTGCAAAAGCTAGAGATGATTAAATGACTCAAGTTTTCCAATAAATTCATGTAATTATTGCATCAACCAACTATGCAGTTTTAGAAAACAAAGCAAGTTTAAATTCTGCAGCTATGGCAAAAAACTAAGATAAAAAAGGATAATTTGAAAAGTGTAGCATAACATGAAATGAGAGATCTAGACCTGTCCATGTATAGAATATTTTACTTTCATAGGTAGCTGCATAATAAAGGAAACTATATCTGATTTACTGTTATAATGTATAAGAAGACAATACTATGCACTCACATCTTGAGATGATACAATTGAACCGAGTCTACGCTGTAACAATGCAAGCATATAACCAAAGAAGCCAGCACCAACAAGCATTGCAATACCTGAAAATTGATGGTAATTAGCCTTAATGTGTAATTAAAAGATTTTCTCGAGAAAGACTCTGGAATGATTTAGTTTACCAAGTGGAAATCCATTTTCGTATTGGTAAGCACAGTCATCAAAGTGTAGTTGAATCTCCCTGATGGCTTGGTTCCCCCGGTCTATGACAAGTAGAGAACAACTACTTCCAACATAAACCACATCAAAATCATTAGAAAATTTAGCTTCTTCACTTGGACCATCAACATGGCCCCCTCCACGGCTCCATTTTCCGCCAGCAATTGTTGTGACACCTGAAAGCAGAAATCTCAACTCAACAAAAACCTCTCACCAATGATTCTATAGTGAGAAGTAGAACAAGGGCCTCGCGAGGGAGAGGAGGAGAAAGAATTGTTCAGTTTTAACATAAGGTTTACCTGAATCACTAATCTTTCTAATTGCCATGTTCAATATATCTGCAACATAGATATTTCCACGATTATCAACAGTTATCCCCTTCGGGTGATTCATCCTAGCTTCCCTAAGCCTTCCATCAACATGTCCAGAATATCCTTCAGCAGATCCTGCCACAAGCTTCGGTCTGCTATCTGCAAAATTGAAAAGCAAATGCTATTAGATTTCCAAGTAAAGAAAAATATATGCATAAAAATGGATTTATGTGTGGCAGAGAAATTTCAACAAAAAGAGAAGTCCCACAGATGCAGTGAATTCAAAATGCATTACAGTTACACTGTAAAAGTTTGATGCATGTTTATAAATCTCGTAAGCAAGAACTAAAGTGAGATGATATAATGCTTGGCACATAACACATTGATTCAATCATATGTGATTCTAGAATGTAAAAGGGATTCGAGCAAGGGGAACGTGAATCTGAAATGACGGTTGCCAACTACGATCTATAAACAAGTATTTTGACACGAAAACCAGATGCTTGAGTATCAGACAATGGAGAATAATGATCTTCAAGTTCAACTACACAAAAGAGTTAAAAAAAATGGTCTAAAAACATTGCAATTGACTTTTGCAAGAAATTTTGAACAGAATGCTGCGGTGAAGTAGGTAGGAAGCAAAACCTCACAAGTTTCTATTGCGAAAAATTCAAGGTTTTCTAATACTGCATAATAGATCACAAAGTAGAGAAGCTCATAATTCTTAAAGTGACAGCAAGTCCAATCTCAAGAAAACCTTAGTCTACTGTTAACACAGTGAAGAGATCACCCACTGATGCTGATTTTACAAATTAAATAAAAACACAATCAAACCAAATGACAGATTGGACATGGAAAATGAATCAGATCACAAACTCAATCTATCGAATCAAGCATCAAGCGGACACACTTACACAAAGAAAGCGAGGAGGAAATCCTATAAATGTTACTATTAACCGAATCCAGAATAAGAAGGTCCCCATCAGGCAACACCTCAACCGCATAAGGTTCAATTCCAAGCTTGCTTCCATCAAACACAGTCTCCACACTGTACCCACTCTCGAACTTCATCATCGACTTCACACCAAGCGCTGCAACAACACTCCAATCACACATAACCCGAAAAATTCAAATTAAAGAAAAAAAAAAGAGAAAAGACAATGCAATCTACATTGTGCAGATTCATACCAGTTTTGGTGGGTGCCTTGAGCGACCACACCCATTTGGTGAATGCAGGCACGACGTTGGAGACAAACCCACTAACAATCTCTGAAAAAGGAACAAACTTTGAGCTAAAGAAGTTGAAAGGATGAAAGCAGAGTGATAATAGTAAACAGGGCTACTCACTGGCGGGTAATGTGGTGGATGGTGCTGCTGAGACATTACAGAGTAAAAGAAAAAGCGCGAAAGTGAAAGCCAAATGAAGTTTGGCCATTTCTTGTAGTGGAGGAGGGAAATGCAGGTCTGTGAAAGGAGGGGAACCCTAAATCATGGAGGTGAGAGGGGTGATAGCAGAGAGTGAAAGATTGGGTTTTTAGAGTTCTGAGAGTTGAGTCTAGTGTGGAGAAGGAGAGAATGGAAAAGGGAAGAGGAAAGGCAAAAGAGACAAGAAAAAGAAGATGGAAAAAGGAAGAGAAAGTGGTGGACCATTGGAAGGAAGAGTGATTTTAATGGAGAGAATCATGAACCGCCATTATTGTCTACCTTCGTTTCTCTACTACTAGTCTACACATGTAACTATGTATCCACGACCGTTAATTCTTTTCTTTAAGGTTAAACATATGGTCGTTTCCCTTGGGAATTGTTCTAAAATATGTTTTATTAATGTAATTACACATTTTATTACAAGTTTAATGTTGTGTTCAATTGATGTTTAGAGATGAATGATCTTAGGGTCATTAAGATTATAGATGAATGAGTTGAGAGTGATTAAGGTGTATAATTGCATGTATTTGGAGAAGAGAAAAAGAAAAAGAAAAGAATAGTAAGATTACATTATTTTCTGATTTTTTATTTACAAATATTTGAAGGTGATTTGTGTAAAATTATTTTTTAGATTTGTAATTTATGTTGATTCACGTGCATGTTATTTTTTTTTTACGTATGCTCATTTCAAAAGGTAAAGAAGTAAATATTTTGAATTTTTATTATTTTTTTAATTTATTTATTAAATTATTTTTTTTAAAATAAATTTAACTCATCTAAATATAATTTTATATTACTTTTAAATCAAGGATAATTTGATAATTTTATTTTTCTTTTTATTAAACTTAATTTTTAATCTATTATATTAATTAAATTAATTAATCACAAACATCATTTTTCACTCACTTGTATTTCTAAAGATTCTTTAAAGTGAACAATATAAACTTCGACATCTAATTTACTTAAATTCATTCTTTTACTTTTTATAAATATTTAATTTACTTAAATTCATTCTTTTATTTTTTATAAATCAATCTTCACACTTGAATAAATTCCTAAAAGAATGATCGTTGTTTATTCCTAAATGTAACTGTCTTCTCAAAGGAAAAATAAATAATAAATAGAGATAAAATAAATGGTAAAAAAATAAAGAAAAGAAGACAAATATAAGAAAAAACGTATTATCTGAAGAAGAAGAAAAGTAAATGAAAAACAATACTATTGTTTTTATATTGTATGTATGTATTATTATTTTATAACTTAGTGCAATTAAATAATATAAGATAGGCCAGAGTGTAAGAGTATATTAGATTAAGGACCACAGTGTAGTGTAGTGTGTGTAGCTAATTCACCCAAATTTCTTTTTCTATGTAGAACTTTTTTAAGTGAATCTCACCTTGTTTTTACAAACTAGGAGTGGTTAAATATTGGAGGTAGATATTTTTCAATAATATATATATATATATATATATATATATATATATATATATATTTTTATGAGTATTTTAAAAGAATGTTTTCTAAAAACTATTTTCAACTTTAAAACAAAAAAAAAAAAATTATTCACATGATCATGATCATTATCATGCTTTTTCAGTGGTAGTACTTCATATTATTCAATGCATTAGTTGATGGAGTGTGCTTTCTTGTTGGTGTATTAAAGGGTGATTTATTTTCATGTATATTGAAAATAGAAATAATAAATACATCCACAACATCTTGTAGAAACTAAAACCATGAAAGTTTTTCCCTAATGTCGTTGAAACAGTGACATTTTTGTATTTTTAATTTATCAAAGTAGATAATAGACAACCCTTCCTCCTCCAACTACCCACATTCAAGAAAATAATAGCTAATAGTTACACTTCTTTTCACTTTTAACAATTTGCATCATTATAGCTACCCTTTTTCTCATAAAAAAAATGTTTTGTGGTCCATAACAGCATGAAGCAACGAATGAACCATATGTTCCATAGCCTTGACTTGTAGTTGTGATAAGCTTAAAAATCTCACAAGGGCAAGGAAATGATTAGCATCATGATGAATTTGTAGAATCACCAAGAACTAGTTATTACCATCAAAATTCTCATTCCAATTTCTTCTTTTTTGTGTGGTGCAACCTCAATTAATGATCATGGGTCAGACCAAGTTATGCATAATCCATGATATGATGGTTTTCAAGACCGAGTTACATTAACCAATAATGTTGGCAATATATAAATACATAGCTGGCAATTATGTCGTGCCACGTGATGATATTATTGTCTTGCATATCAATGTGCTATTGCCAATTCAAGTAATGCTTGAACTCATCAAGATCAGATTCAACATTTGATATAATAATGTATGATCCTTCCAAAAACGGAAAGCAAATAGAGACACTGACAGAGCAAGACAAATGTGGCCAATTTTCTATTCTCTGTTTAGACAAACAACAAAAGGACTTGCCCTTTTACCAATGCAGTTTGAGGAAAACTGAGATGTGTCTTAATGAACTAGCTGGTAGACAAAAAAAAGAAATTTTTTCAGAAATTTATTCTTGCAGCATGCTAATTTCTGAATACTATATTCTCCCAAAATTTCATGAGATGGGTCATTTCGCCTTGAAAAGATTCATCACTGTATCATATTCATCATGTGTGTCTAGTATATATATTCAACCTCTATTTCATTTTCTGTCAATCACTCGTACCATGTTTCACACTAATCATGAAATTGGTTTTCTGTTTAAACAATTGTTGTGAATCTGTAAGTAATTAAAGGTGTTTTAGTGCCAAGATGTCGATTCATCCTAAATATGTTTGTCTTGTTGTGTGGTGTCTTATTTGTTTGACACTTTTTGTGATTCCTATGCCTGGCTTGGATTTCAACAATGAGGTGATTCACATAGATATAGGTTTGTGCAAACTTCCAACACCTACCTACGAATAATAAAATAGTACAATATATTGAAATGACAAATTATGTGCAGTAGAAATAAATTAAAAAAAAATCATAAAAGGGTGATGGAAAATAATCTGATGTTATTGATATAATATTTGAAAGTGGCAAAGTTTGTGGCTTTAGCAAGATGTATTGGAACACAGCTAATTCTTCCCTAATAGAGAGAAAGAAGTCACACAGAGACGTGAACAAATTATTATAATAATATAGTTGTAAATTTCTTTTATTAAATTGGTTTTATAAATATGAATTAAATTTAAATTTTATTATTTTAATATGATGTTAGAATTATTGAAAATATATTGTAATAGATATTTAGATTTCATACATTAATAAACTCTTCTTATTAAAATAATTCTATAAAGATAAATAATATTTAAATTTTAGTACTTTAATAAAAGTTATTAGCATCCAAAGGCATAGGTTGAAAAATGGTAACCATCATTATCTTGAAAAGCAAGTAGCCATAGTTAATGACTCTTTACACACGAGAAGAACAGTAGTGTGAGTAATTTTACATGTTAGTAATTTATATTTAATTTTTTTTTTATTTTCCACATTTGAAATTCAGAATATAAATGTAAAATTTGAAACGTCAAATTATTCAGACAATAAGATTAATCTAGCATTCACGCTATCATACTTTTTTCTTATTTGAGTGAAAGTAGATTCATTTCTTACAGTTTCACATTAATTAAATAAAAGTAATTAAGAAACGCGTTCCTTTAAAAATAATTAATGGAATTTTTCAATGGATTAATGATAGACAAAACTGATGAATAATTTACTCTGATAACATTTAGGAGTGAAAAAAGGAAGAATCTTGACAAGGAAAGTGATGTTCTGTTTGGTTCCGGACCCAGATTTTGGTCTGAAGAAAACCTGGAAAATGAAATTGGGCTAATAGCAGGCCTTTGGGCTATAATTGTAACTGTAAGAAGCCTGAATTAAGGCCTTCACTGAGACAAGTGTGGTAAATAAGTTATATATGTTAATTTCTTGATGAGAAATAGCATACAAAATCTGCATGAGTGACACCATTCACCAATGAGGAAACTGAGAAGAATCTTTTTAGCTAAAACCACACTCTCATGTCATGACTCCAATCACCTTCTAAGTTTTGAATGAATAATAATAATAATAATAATAATAAATAAAATATATACAGCAAAAGATAATGAAGAGAAAATGAGATCATTAAACTCTAACTTGATTTACAAATTAAATAAGTTTAAGTCAGATTAAATGTAGGTCGGCTTGTACCAACAATCTTTTATTATTTTTAAAAAAATTACAATATTATTTAATAATATTTAAATAATTAGATATTTAATTAATTTATTTGATTATATATATGATATCACTTTCAATTTCCAATTATTATTTTTATAACAATGTTTTGTAAAATTGATAATATTTTTATCGGTGCCGGACTTTTAAAATATACTTTGGATGTCACAAACTTTTTTTAGATACATACAGATTTAAAAGAGAAAAATATACTAAAATTTAAAATATATTTTTTATTTATATACTAATTCATAAACATTTAAAAAAGTTTTGTCATAAAGAGAATCACCATTACTTTATTATAATATTATAAATAGATAAGTTAAATTAATTCATCTTAATTATACACTTAATTGTTCTGCAATAAATATATAATAATATAAAATAATAAAACAAAGTATTTTAAATAAAATAAATATATAAAATAAACGAATAAAACAAAATATTTTTAAATGAATGCAGTGAATTACAAAATTTGTAATTTGGTTTATTTATACACCTCTATTTCATTAGCCAGGTAAATTTATTGGTAATTTAACAACTATCAGTCTGCGCAAATTTCAAAATAGGTCTAATCTGATGTGCTATCAGTCTAAAGTTGAGTTTGTTTTTATTTTTATTTTTATTTTGTTTGCTTTTTTATATGGAAAATTATTAATTAAATGTGTAAAATTTATTTTTTCATTTATTTAAGTAAAGACAAAAGAGATTAATACTGTATATATGACAACAACATATATAGAGGAAAAAGAAAATGATTATGATTTCTGCCTATCCACTTGATTATAGATCATATGTTTAAAAAAAATTTCGCCATCAAATTCGTTATAAGATATTTATTTTGAAAGTACAAGACTACGTTAATAATTTAAATATAAGTGTATGTCTATGATAAATAAAAGATAAAAAATAAAATATTATATAAAAAAAAATTTATAAATTTATTACATTAATTTTTTAAAAATCTTTTGCATTACACTGCAGAAGAAAAGAGGAAAAAAAATTATTGTGATATTGGCATGCTACTGAACTACAAATTTTAAAATTAGAATTGGAATTTCATTCGCAATTGCATCAAAATGATATTTGAATGACAAGTTTACTAAAGATAGTTCCTTGCTTTCTATAGTTGAATTGTCAATTAAAATTAAACGAGAGAAATACTGTTTGCCATTACAATTCTTGTTTTAATTTTTCATCTTTTTCATATATTTTTATTTGTGATTATTGTTTGAATAAAAGATTCACTATGGATGGTTCTTAGTTTTTGTAATTAAATTGTTTATTCAAGGTTTAGAGAAGTTGGAATTTTAGTTTCACCACATCCTCAACATCAAATAGTTCTTTATCCATTTTAGATATTCAGAAAATAGGTATAAGCCGGGGCTTTCAAATTTCACAAGAAAAACACGAATATAGGAGGCTAGAAATGGACAAGAAAAATCTAATTTAAACTAAATTGAATGTGGAATGGTGAAATCTTCTCAGTTGTTCACCCACTTTGATTCTTAACATAAACATATTATTGAAATTTCTTAAATATTATTTCTTAGCTTTTGGTAATTTGATTTTTATATTTAGATTTTTAATTTATTTAGATATCTATACTTGCTTTGACTCAATTGAGTCTAAACATTTATTAAATAAAATTAATGTAATTTTTTCTATTAGATTGATATAAATATTGTTGGAAAGGTATTCACACCTCAATATAATACAAAATTTAATTAGTAATTTAGTTTAACCTATCATATTTTTTCACTCAATTAAATCTTTATATTTTTACATAAAGATAATTGTAACTTTTTTGTCAACATCAACTTTATCGAAACTTAGAAACAAACTCAAAAGGTTCATGTATCCATATTCAACATTGCAATAGACAAAATCGAAGGTCTTAGATTTGTGATATTGGATCTGAAGAAGGTGGTCTTAATGAAATTGTGTAATCGAATAAGAAATAAGAAAGGATTAAAGCGGAAGAAAGGGTTTTGACTTACACGTAGTCACTTTTTATATTGATATTAACGGTGATTTCACATAAAGGGTCACACTGTCTCTATTTAAACACTATTTAAACAAGGATTAAATATGTTTAGTTCCTAAACTTTAACACAAAATTAGAATTCGTCTATGTTCAAAATTTTAATACAATTTGGTATCAAAACTTTAAAAATGACTTGATATAGTTCTTCTAATGCAATTGCGTTGAATTTCTTTTATGTGTTGTCAAGTGACTTTTTTGTTGATATTTGAACTATTTACACAGCAGTTTGATACATTATAGTACAAATGTCAGTCCTGAAGACTGTTTAGCACGTAAAAAAAAAAAAACACATTTGGGTTAAGATAATTATATCCCTTCATTTTTAAAGTTGAAAGATCAAAATGTACCAAAATTTTGAACATGTACGAAATGTTTAAAAATTAAAAATATATTTAAGCCTTTAAATAATATAGAAACTAAATTGAATAAAAAATAATATAGAAAAAGAACAAATTATATACCTATACCAAATTACTAATTAAACTTTTTAGTAAACTAACACATGATAAAATTCAAAATAACATTAATGTCAATTTAACTAAAAAACTACATTAATTCAATTTAATAAATATTAAGAATTAATTGAATTAAAAATAAATATAAAATCAAATGAATAAAAAATTTAATATAAAACAAAATTATTAATTAAAATTTTGTTTTCCAAATAATTATTATGCATCTTTAAAATTATCTTTCTTTAAAAAACATATAAAAATTCGCCTGAGTAGATTATTAAAACCAATATTTGATTTTCACACACAACTACTTTCAATCTAGAAATCAATTAATTTATAGGTTTCAATCTTTGTACGAGTTTAATTTTTTTTATCTCTACTTGTAGAATTTATACTAACACTTGATGTTTTAATAAAAAATAATAATATAATTTTTTTTATTTTTTTGTCATTTTCTTGCTTTAACTTTATACATGATGTCATTATCTTGTCCACCTTATATTTGCCTCTATGAACGATAAGATTGTTATCTTTAACTTTAACATGCCATTATTCATTCATTCATTAATGGTAGCAGTGACACAGTGCAATGAATCCCTCACCACATTTCTTCATTTTGATTTCACATCACCCTCTCTCTCTCTCTCAACACCCATCACTAACATCCTTATCATATTTACTATGCCATTCACACCATATCAAAACCATAATGTTTCACAATTTAATTTAAGTTTTACTTTCGTTTGATTTGGACTTTCAAGTTAGATTTCGATAATATTTTTATTTCAATTCAATTTTTAAATCAGCCTTCTCATTAACATCTTAAGCGAAAGGAGAAAAGGTGTGACTTACACTGAGGAGATTAATACTTTTATTTATATCTATTTCACATGTCAAAAATACAATTTTATTATTACTTTTCTATCCTTTTATTGTGTCAATTTAAATACCATTTTAGTCTTTGACATAAATATAAATGGATGTTTTTTTGGTCCTAGTTGTAATTAAGAAACACAAATAAATATATTATTAATTCTGACTTAAAGTCTTGATTTGTTGAGTTCAATTATTCATAATGCAAATTGGTATATGTGTAGTAAATATACTAGTCACACATTTATTGGAGAAAGTTATTCATTAAATTAATATAAATATCATTAAATGTAATTAATACTTAAACTGTTTAAATTAACACATTCAATTAAGATTAAGTATGTTCATTTATTTTAATTATTAATTAAATAAGGAACTGAAATTAGTGATATATTATTTTACTTCATTTCTACAATGTTTCTTACTCCCACAGTTTTTTTTATAAGAATAATCACATTCTCAGAATTGTTATACCTTTTTATTTACATGGATAATATTTTCAGATAATAGTGAAAGTTTTTTTTTTTAAATTGGTAAAGTGTTGTTTTTCTTACCAATATCTTCTTTTTATGTTTATAGTAAAACATCGAAGTCTTCAACTATGCTTGACAAATATAATTATATATCAATTGTAGTATACTTTCTTGAACGGAGTAGCACATTTATGTCTTTCTTGATCGGAGTAGCACATTTATGTCGTATTTTTCTTTTATTTCCTTTTTTCTGAAAAAATAAGTAATGTACATAGTATGAAAAAATTTATTTTAGTCTTCACTTATATTTTATATATATATATATATATATATATTATATTGTTAATTATCTTTTTAAATATCAGTTTTGAAAAATATATCAACAAATTATTTTATTCGGTATATAGGTTCAAATTTTATTCTTATTTATAAAAATTATTTTTTTTATGTGAAAAAAAATCAGAGTCTTTTGCCAAAATTAACTTCTAATTGATATGTTCACATTAAGTTGATAAGGTATACTTGCTAATTGATAAGTTATTATTCTAGCTTTATAAGTTTTAACGATATGAGCTAGTTTATTGATTTAGAAGGGCGTTTGGTATAAATGAGTTGGTAAATATAAAATGAAAAAAATATATATAAGTTTTATCATATGAATTTTAAATAAAAATATATTATTATGTAATATAGCGCTAAACTTTTTAAATTAACTTTTATTGTTTTTTAGAAATTTATTTATTTTTATTTCTTAATTTAAGCTGCTGCTAAATTGAATTTCTTTTTACAAAATTTCATTGAGTGTGTAGTTTTGATATAACACCATGTAATGAAATATTTATTAATATGTAGTGTTAAATTTATTTTAATTTGAATTGTTTAAAATTTTAAAAATATTACAAATAATTTAATAATTGATCATGCATACCAGATTGAAATAAGTAATAATAAATTAAACAAAATCATAGTAAAATAAATATTAGAATATGGAAAATAATTTGAAAGAGAATTAAATAAATTAAAAGTTAAGAGCTGATTCAAGTTGCTTAGAACATAATATTCATTGCAAGCATCATATAGGTTATAAAAATAGGGTCTGGACATCTTACAAGACTTCCTTGTTGAAGTATAATTTAATTTTATATAATTTAAGACACCAAGTCACAAGAATAAGGAACACATTTGTTTGTCTCGAAAATATATACTTTTGCGAATAACCAAATAAAACACTAATTAAAGTGTGAGTTATATAAAATTCTTCCAAAAGTTGCAAGATTTTAATTGTGATGTTTTATCGAACTTTTATAGTTCAAATAAGGTAGTTACATATATTTAGAGTAACAAAGTGAAAGTAAGATTATGATGAATGAATTAATTATTATTTTGATATTTGACGTAATTTTGTGTATTTTAAAACACTAAATCTTTATTTAAAAAGTGTATAAAGTTAAAATTAAAATTAAAATGTATATAAGTATTAAATTTTACTTAGCCCAGTTAAAATGCATATATACACACCTTTGATACTTCTTACAATATTGTGTTCATATTATTTGTTGGTAAAGCCTGAAAATATCCTAATGTTCTCCAGAACTTTGATTGTATCTCATGCTTTTTCTACATGCCATGTCTTTACTCCAAAGCTTTGATAGCATGTCCAATTTGATTCTTAGGGTTTTAGGTCTAAAATTATTAATTACAAAATTAATAATTAAATATTTGGAAGGAAATAAAATGTTATCCAACAATTTGAGTGGATTGAATCAAAGAATATTGTGGTGTTACATCAGAAGAAATTACAAGGAAATATTTAGTGTAAAACCATTTAGCTCAATAGTTAGTATTTAGTATTTGACTTTGTGAGTGAGGTTGGAGTGAAGGTTTAAAGGTTAATTTGAAAGTTGGTTTTGTATGATTGACCTAGAATTAAAGAGTTTTGAATGATTGACTTAGAGTTAAAGTTTACTTGAATGTTAAAGTTGAAGAAAGATATCTGAAATCAGATGAGATGGTGATTATGTATAGTGAAGAAAAATAGTGTAACTGTACAAGCTATTGGTGCCCCATGTTGAACAGGGCAAAGATGTGTATGGTCTACAGTTCTAAGCACAACTAAAGCTAAAGGTGGCACCAGCAAATACAACAATTAATGTAACCATGTACCTGAGAAGAATTGTCAGTTCATTTATGAACCGCACTATAAATGCTTCCAAAGCCACGCAAACCGGTTCAGGTGCAACGAATCCTATCTGCAACACCAAGGTCCCACCATATGAAAGGGTAACACTAATAACCTAACATTCCCTGATTCACATGTCAACAATCCTCCCAATAACTCAAGCCATGCTTTCAAAGGAAACTTGGAATTGTGCTAGATTCCTGGGCTTTGGTTTAGATGAAGCACCGAGGCCATGAAGCAACTTCGTGACATCAGCAGAATCATCCAGATAATATTTCGCCTTACTGGGTTTCTGACCAACAGTGCAGGCAAAGATCTCTGGAACTACCGGTAATGATGGGCATGAAACTGTCCTTAATATGCTCTCAAACATGTCTTCATCGGAAATGTCATCTCCCACACACATAACAAAATCTGGGGGGTTACCACCATTAACCATAGTGGAAAGAATCTTTTCAGTTACCAGGCCCTTGTTTAACCCCTGCAGATAATAGAGGAAGACTTTGATAAATCCAATGAAGCTTAACCAGGGGGTAATATAGAAAACTCAAGAACTGTACCTGTGGCTTGACTTCAACAATATGTTGGCCCCGGGTGACAACTGCAGGTTCATTGGCAAGGACACTTTCCAGATGATTTAACAATTCTTTGGCCTGGCAAGAGCCAAAATCAGGGTCCGCATCTTGATGATGCCACACCAAAGCACTTTCCTTAGTTTCAATATTAGATCCATCAGTTGCCTCCGTATACAATTGCATGACAGGTTCCACAATCTTCTTCCAATCAAGATCAGAAGACAAGTGACTAGTTTCCCACTCAGAGTCTTTGTTCCACCTGCAACCACAAAATGAAGAGTCAGACTTTTTTGTTTTGTTTTGTTTTCGGAGGAACCAAAGAAGGAAGGGAGGTGAGGGGGCGTTCAAAATATGGTACCAAATATTTCTAGAACTTAAATAAATACCTTAAAAAGTATCCATGTTCGGCAGCAAGTCCAATCATTTTGCATGAACTAAACCAATTACTTAAAGAATCTCTTGACCTTCCACTCACAATGAAGAGTGTATTTTTAGGATCATTACACATGTCATTTAGCACGGATATGACTTCAGGGCTGGGGGTCTTGTTTATAGAAGATTTTGATACGATAGTACCATCATAATCAAGAAATATAGCTCGTTTATCAGTTCTTTTGTATGCTGAAACAATGTGATCAACAGACAATTTTCTAAAACCAGGAGAAAGAGAAACAACTCTAAACCCTAGGCCCAAACCCATTCCCCAGCACCTTTTGGTGTAATGATCTTTGCATGCTCTCTCCAAATCCTGCATAAAGCTGCGTGCCCAATACGCCACATCATGAGAACTGATGTACCGGTAGTGTTTCTCGTGCCTCAATTGCTTCTCTGAATCATGCATAGTAATAGCTGAATACAGAGCATCAGCCACAGAGTCTATGTTCCAGGGATTGACCCTGATTGCTCCACTTAGAGAAGGAGAACAACCTATGAACTCAGACACAACTATCGTGCTCGTACGGGGAGAATCACTTTTTCTACTCAAAGCTTTATCCATCTGTGCAGTTCCTTGTCTGCAGACAATATACTTGTATGGGACTAAGTTCATACCATCCCTCACGGCATTAACAATGCAACATTCTGCTACAGCATAATAGGCACTCTTTTCAAAACGAGGAACAGGACGGTCAATGAGAATAACTGGCTGATAATTATTTGAGCCATAAGTATCATTAATCCTCTGGGCAATTAAATATGTTTCCCTTTTTGCTTCCAGAACACCCTTGCCTGAACTCCTAGCAGGATTCACAATTTGTATCAGGACAACTTTGCCCTTCAAATCTCGATTCTGCTCCAGCAGCTGCTCAACAGCTAGAAGTTTTAGACTGATGCCTTTAAAGATATCCATGTCATCAACACCAAGAATCACCTTCCTACCCTTAAACTCTTCCTGAATTTCTTTCAGTTTTGCCGATGTAGATTGGAGATTTAATACAGATTCAAGCCTACCCATATGAATGCCTACAGGCAAAATTTTGATAAATACAGTACGCCCAAAGTAATCAAGTCCTATATGCCCACGTTTAGATTCGTAGTCAAGACCTAGCATTCTTTTGCAACAAGAAAGAAAGTGGCGAGCATAATCAAATGTGTGGAAGCCAATTAAGTCAGTATTCAACAAGCCCCTCAGAATTTCATCCCTTACAGGCAAAGTTCGGTAAATTTCAGATGAAGGGAACGGACTGTGAAGAAAGAATCCAAGTTTAACACGATTATATCGCTTCCTCAGGAATGTAGGCAAAACCATCAAGTGATAGTCTTGAACCCAAACAAAATCATCATCAGGATTGATTATTTCCATAACCTTGTCTGCAAATATTTTGTTTGCAGAAACATAAGCCTTCCAAAGCGTGCGGTCAAACCGCTCACCATGATCAGGGAACATAGGTAGCATGTAATGAAAGAGAGGCCAAAGCTGCTGTTTGCAAAAGCCAAGATAAAAGTTTTTCATGAGATCATGGGGTAAAAAGGTAGGTATGCAGTTAAAGTCCTCCTGCAGTTTCTGAGCAACTACTTCCTGCTCATGGGCCTCTATTTCAACCTTGAGGGATCCCACATAGATCACCTCAGTATCAGAAGGAAAACCATCTTTTAATTGTAACAGAATTGAATCCTCATCCAAACTGAAGCACCATTTACCAGTGTCCGTATCTCTCTTAGCCTGCAATGGCAACATGTTGGCCACAAGGATTTTCCGCTCCCGGTAACCAGAAGAACTAACATCGGAATCACCGTCATATCTACCAGAAGCATCCAGGTCAGAAATAACTCCAGGAACTGTCATAATCCTTGGAATAGTTCTTTGTGTAGGAGGCATATCAAGTAAACCTCCAGCTAAGTCTAGTAGGTTAGCATATGATCCTGACGCCATGAATGATCCAAGGTCTTTTCTTTAATGCCTTGAATAGTATGAATTCACACACAAAAGTCAGTTAATAAATAAATTATAAGAAGAAACACATATTCTAAATGGTATCCTACAAAATATTAACAGTAATTGTGCAGAATTATCTACTATTATTGGCCCTTATGAATCTTTCCAGGCACGTTTGGTGGCTTCGGTTTATAAAGGCACTTGAACAATAGCAATTAGCAAAACTTTTTTCTATTGTGTCAAAATAATAGTTGATAAACAATTCAACAATGCTCACAATAACAAGTTGCAACTTAAAAACATAGATTTCCAGCCTACATAACAACAAATAAGATTTTCTCAACATAACTATGATGAATTGATGATCAAGGCAGTTCGGATTATGGACTATTGACTGATAAACAGCAGAAGATGCTTTACAATAATCCATATGGGAATGCTAACTCTAATAAATGCATCTAATGATAATCATTTTGGACAACATTAAAAGGATCATTAGAATTGCTGAAAACAAAACGTAATTATTTCGCTAGCAATTAACAATAACTAAGTACGAGTAACATTTATTTACCCCTAGGCTCCCCAATCCCAAAGAAAAGTAAAGCAAATGAACAAATAGCCATATTTGTAAACCCTGGAAAGCAAGTCCAAAAATAAAATTTTAACCATGCATGATGTAATTTTTTCAACAGATTGAGGAACATGCCAACTTTAGTACTTACCAAAAGGGAACATTATCTCCACAAAATTCAATCTAAGCCACGCATCCATATAAACATAATTGTAGCACTTCATCGGTATTGACACTAGAACTTAGAAAACAATTGTTGGACTCTAGATCAATAATTCTGCAACGACAAGAATGGGTAGAGGAGGTGTTTTTTAAACAAGAATTTCAATTCTATCAATAAATTAACTGTTCTGTTTAAGGTACATCCTCGAATCATGACGAACCCAATCGATCCATTTTCCATGGACATACATTCAAAGGTAGTACATAACAATAATAATAATAATAATAAAATCAATTCACACAAATTATATTCCCCAAAGGTTGCAGACACAATTGAATACGCACCCATTCTCATAAAATTGACTCCAGAGCCATACAACAAAGCCAGTACAGTTAGCAACAAGCAACACGGAAGAACTCTCTTGAATTTTGAGATTTCAATGAATTAGAAACAAGTTTGAACTCTGTTGAATTTTGAGATTTCAATGAACTGGAAACAAGTTTGAACTAGTCCAAACTTGAAACAACGACAACGGGAAGCCATGATTGTGCTTGATGAAATTGGATAACTACAATCAAATAATAATACACATCGGGCCAAAAAAACTAAACCAAAATACATTGGTGGAGATTCCTTTTAGCCGAAGGGTAAATGCTTTCTGCTGTAGGGGACAATAGCATGTCTTGAAATAGAAACAAAGAGACAAATGGAAAACACGGAAGGCACACATAACACCACTCGTTGAAAAATTCATGTGAACCCCAAGAAGCTCAAACCCGTAAAAGAAAAAAAAAACTTCAAAAATAAATATTAAAAAGTAAACCAGAATAAAAGAAAATACACTCTATCAAACAACCACAAACTAGTAATAATAGATTTAAAAAAAAGGAGACACACACCTTAAGCAAGTTTAAGCTATTAATATTGAATCACCACGTTACCATGCTTCAATAATCTGAAAAATCAAAGTTACAATATATAATTAACAACAACTCGAAATTGCAAAACAAATAAAATAAAATAACAGCATAACAGTCTATTAATAAATAAAAGTAAAAATGCGAAGGATCGGGACTAATAAGAATTTAGCAAATAAAATAAAATAAAAATCAATTCAAATTATAGACCTAGAAAAGAAAGAGAGTGGAAAAGCTGAAGATGATGACCTTGAAAAGGTGACGATGAAAATTTGACGGCAAGTTAACGGCGGAGATTGATCTGAGAGAATATGAAACACAGTGACGGAAAGGGTGTAGACGCTGCTGCTTTGCGTTGCAACGAATTCAGAGAGAGAGAGAGAACGTGAGTTATTGAGAGTGAAGGAGAAGAAGATTGCGAAGAGGTAATATTTTATAGCAGGGGTCACTGTACAACTACAACTTCAGTGGATAGAATTTTTTTTTTTTATTATTATTTTGTTTTTCTAGAATGAAAAATAAATAAATAAATCCATTTGTTTTTTGTTTTGTGTGTAGAGTAGCTACAGTAGACATCGGTTTCCATGTTACAGCATTTTGCCGCACTTCAATTCAATGGATAAGGATTTCCTTTTCGTATGATAATAACATATTATTTAATACACATTTTCTTAATTTAAATTTAAATACAATTAGCACATTTTTATACTAGTTATCAACACTTCATGATATCTTTTAACAAATACAATTGCAAATCTCTTCTATAAAATGTTAAAGATTAAACATATGAATGTAAATAACGGAACAACAACAAAACAAAAATACGAAAAGTGATTTGCCAATGAAAAATAAAATTATCCTTAAAAATAAGTTATATAGTCAGTGTTAAAATGAAAGTTATAATTAGATAAGATAAAATGGTTCGGTTTGATTTGTTTCGACTCGATTCATTTTTGGGCAGTTGAAAATAGATTAAGTTGAGCTGCTATTCTTTTTTTAAATAATTATTTATAAAACTTGTTTGTATATGTATTTATAAAAGAATATTTAAATCATATTTAATTGTATAAGTATTTTTTAAGTTTTCAATTAATTAATTAATATTTTTAATTGTATAAATTAAAATAGTTATTACTTCTGTATGTTAAATTATTCTATTATAATTAATAATTAAAACTTAATTTGTTAGTGTTAATGTTTAAATTATAATAATATTGTATATTTAAATCTTTATAAAAGTATGATATAAAAAATTTAATTTTTTAATTATTTTTAATTTTAAAAAAATAAAATAAAATCAGGTCAGCAAGGTCAGGAAAAATCTGACTCGTCTTTGACATACCAATTTGGTAGATTAGACATATCAACCCAAAACAGACGACAAACAGATTAAAATTTTTAACTCAACTTATCCCATTTTGATGAATCGGACCCAACCCACGTTACCACCTATAATTTTAAATAGTTCATTATACAAAAGTCTATATACAATTACAAAATCCAACAAAAATATTCCTAATAATTATGGATATTAGAAACGAGTATTTAATTTATTTTTAAAATTGAATGACTAAAATAATGTAATTAATGAAAACACATTGATATTGAAAAAAATATTTAAATTATATATTTTTTGCATATTTATTTTAAATTTTAATTTAAGTAATTAAAATTGTTTTTTAAAAATTATTTTTTAAATTTATATTTTCCCGTATAATTATTTTTATTATATTGTGTTTTGTAAATTCGTTTAGATACTTTTGTAGTTAATATTTTATAGTATAACTTTGAAATAATCTTATTTTAAAATATAATATCATATATAGTGAGTGGTAAGAAAATCATAGGTTTAATTATGCCTTTGGTCCCCATTTTAGAGTTAAAATCTCAAGATGGTACCCAAATTTTTAAAAGTCTCAAATTGGTCCCTTTTTTTTGTTAAAACGTCTCAAGTTTGTCATTTCCGTTAAGTCAAGGTTGACGCTGTTAGAGGGAGTGTCACGTGTCAGTTCCTCGATTTTTTGAATTTTTTTTATTATTTTTTTGATTTTATTTTTATTTTTTTTTTTGATTTTTTGATTTTTTTTAAATATCAAAATATTGCCACGTGTTAAATTGTCATCGTGCCACATGGCAGTGTCAGAGTGATGTGGCATTGACAGTGACACATGTCAGTATGATGCCAAGTGTCATTTCCTTAGTCTCAATTTGGTCCCTTTATTTTAATTTGTCTCAATTTAGTCCTAATTTTTGTAAAAATGAGTAATTTTTCTCTCTCTCCAAATTGAAACAAAAATTAATTTTATATAAATGTTATACAAATATTTTTATTAAATTTGATATTTTTATTCAAATTGATATTTTTATTATATATTTTTAACATAGCTAAGTTTATTTAAAATTGTGTTTCACATTCAACTTTACTTAAAATTGTTTTCAAATTTCAAATTTATATGTGTTTTATTGTTACATGAACTAGTTAATTTATGATTTTATTTTTCTATTAACATTATTTTCTATTAACAACTTTAAAACAATTTTAAATAAAGTTCAATGTAAAATATTAATTAAATGAACTTAATTTGGATAAAAATATTTACTTCAAATATCAATTTTGATGGAAATATTTGTGTACATTTATATAGAAATTAAATTTGATTTCAATTTGGAGAGGGACAAAATTGCTGATTTTTACAAAAATTGAGACTAAATTGAGACAAATTAAAATAAGGGGACCAAATTGAGACTAAGAAAATGACACCTGGCATAATACTGACACGTGTCACTATTACTGCCACATCACTCTGTCACTGCCACGTGACACGATGACAGCTTGACATGTGGAAATTTTTTGATTTTTTAAAAAAAATCAACAAATAAAAAAAAATCAATAAAATAAAATTAAAAAAATCAAGGAACTGACACATGGCACTCCCTCTAACGGCGTCAACCTTAACTTAACGGAAAGGGCAAACTTGAGACATTTTAATAAAAAATGAGACCAATTTGAGACTTTTAAAAATTTGGGTATCATTTTAAGATTTTAACTCCAAAATGGGAACCAAAGATATAATTAGGCCACAATCATAAACATTTTTTATGCAAGATACTGAGAGGTAAACACAAGTAAAATAACCGTAACGCTTTTATTTTAGATGGAGTGAGTATGGATAAATACTACACATGTGTGTCACATCCTACTCTTCATATTATGAAATTTATGTTGGTCCTCTTAATCAATTATTATCATGTTTGAACTGTTTAAACTATTATTTTTAAAAATAAAACATATTTTTAACTATTAGAAAATAATTGTCAAAATCATTGAAGGGGCACACATGGTGTGGCTTTTCACTATAATTTATTTATTTATTTTCAACTAAATAACGACTACCGTTGAATATAGGGTGAATTTTCTCGAGTTATTTTGAAAGAAAAAAATATTGTCTTAATATAAAATGCATTTAATACTTTGTAAACTATTTGTTAAAAACATTTATTCGTGCTCTAATTTTAAGCTTAAACAGATTCACTATAATATCATAAAAATAGTTAGTTCTTATAAATTTAGATAAACAAGTTTTATCTCTATAAAAATAAAGGATACAGACAAACAATATATTTTGGCAAATTAATAGCATTATACTAGCAACTCATTAATATTTAACCATTACTTCCTTGACATATTAAAATCCTTCAAATCAATATTTTAGCAAAACTCATTGTTTGAATGAAATTCAATAGAAATCACACCTCATAACCTCTTATATTTTGGCTAAGTGAAATTCAATAGAAAAAATAGAGAACCAATATACATTATAATACTACTACAAAGTTAATAAATTTTTTAACAGAAATTAACCGTCTACAAAGTTAATAAATACTTTATAATACTAAAATTAGAAGAAAAAAATGCACTATAACTCGATTGACCAATAACATTCTAGTTTATTATATACAAATTATAAGAAAAAAAAATCATTAAACTATGTGAAGTCACTTGCTAGCTTGTATAACATGTTTACATAAAATCTATCAACTTTTACTTACATAATAATAATAAGAGTAAGTTAAGTTCAGATAAACTTCTATATAACCACTTATTCTATATAATCACTTATGAAAAAAAAAATTCTTTTATAAATTAAAATCAATACATGTATATGTTGCAAGTTGCACAATTGTTCTCTAAGACGTTAGGTGGGTTAAGTTACAATTCAAGAGTGAGATTTCTAATGAGACAATTATTGAGAAAAAATTTGTTACAAGTGACTTTAATTGTTGTGTGATAGAGGTCAAGTGAGTCATGTCTCAATCAAATTGTGGCACTTAAAATGTTATAATTAAGCAAAAAGAGTTGCGTCGTGACTAATAATTATAGTTTTCTGTCTAGTCGTGATATCCGAAGTTGGTCAGGTCACAATTGAATCATGACGCTTGAGCAATACAAAATTAAATAAAATATATCTAAAAAAATTATTACAAATTAATTTTATACATAACTTAGTTTTAAATTTATTTATTTTCTTTATATAGACAAAAGCATATCCAAAAATCATGTTGTGTTTCTCTAAACTTTGACGAAAATGGAAAAATAAAAATAAATAACAAGACTCGAGCAAGAGGTTGGAAATTTGAGAAGCTAAGTCAACTTGACACTACACAATGTTCTTCGAAGTTCCCCTTTTGGATAACCATAAATATCATATTCTTAATTTCAAAAGAAGCACTAATTACACTTTGCCACTATCTTTACCAACTATACTTCTTCACACATTCTATCATTTTCTTAATCACTATTTCTCCATCTCTATATTCTTTCTTTTCAACCCTTTCATGTAACTCAATTTTATACTTCATCAATAAATAACATCACTTCACTGTAATAAGTGTAATTATAAAGGTCAATCATTGTTTGAAACAGCTGAAATTTGTTCACTTTTTTTGAAATTATACTTTTATGTAAATACTTCTTATTTTACATCCAAATAAAATCATTTTTTTTGAAGCCCGTTTCAACAAACATACTAAATAAAAATACTAACTATTATTATACATATACAATAAACTATTAGGATGATTGAATTTTGACAAAACATTCTAAGTATGGGTGGCAATTAGGGTCTGACTCGTCAGGTCGGTCGGTCGGCAGGCCTACGGAAAAAATGCGGGTCGGGCCAGGGCAATGAGCCCGCAGGTCTGCAGAGACTCGACCCGCATAGGCCTGTGACCCGCGCGGGCCGGCTCGCAAGCCGGCATAAAATTAAAAAAAAAAACTTTCACTTGTGTATATTAATTACTTCTTTTATGGACTCTTGCATTAACGTTTTAAATTCTTGTATAATTGGAAAAGACAAGTATTATGTAATTTTTAATTTTTAATGTGCTAAAATTTAAAGAATACATTGTGTATGTCATAGTACGAATATGATGAAAATGTTGAATTATCAATTTAATATCTAATTCCCCAAAGTTTTTACTTAATTTTGTGAACTTCTTAAAGTTTTTCAAATTTTAAACATTGAAATTTTTATCATAAAAATTAATAAAAAAATAAAAAAAAATGGGTCGACCCGCAGGCCAAGTGGTATGTGAGGTGGACCAGTGTTTTCGGCCCATATAAAATATACAAGACAAGACGGACTAATTCGCGTTGTGCGGATCTTATGCGGGTCGGACCTAAACGAACCGAACCTACCCGCATTGTCGCCCCTAATTCTAAGAATGTAAATAGTCGTAGTTTGAAAATTTGGAATGCTGAGTACCTTATCATTGAAATAGATGGAAAGTGGTAAAAAAAAAGATGGATTAAGTATGCAACACAGAGATGAAATAAAATACCTTAACATAATTTAATATTAAGGTATTAATTTATATTAACATAAACCATTAATATAAATTAACTATTGTATTAGGGTAATCCGGTGGTTGGGTAACATTTTAACGATAAAATTGTTAAATCTTAAAAGGCAAGTTTGGTTGGTGGCTGACACAAAAGAACCAATCTTGGATCATATGCCTATTTATAAACATTAATTAGCTCTGAAATAGAGTTTGACTTCGACATTAAAAGCTTTTATTTTTATAATGATGACAATAGCATTGGAATATGTAGTTTTAGGCAAATTATTTAAGTTTTTTTTACTATTAACTTAATTTTAGTGGTGTAATTAATTACAATTAAGAAATTTGATGATGAGAAGATGTTGGCAACAAGTTTTTTTTTTTCACTTTTCAGTCTAAAAACAACTTATAAATAACGAGTAAGAACAAAACAAATGGTTGAATCTAACATCACAATCACATCATTGTAACTTTTTGGTGTAAATTTTCAAAGAGAAAAGACATATACAAATATGTTTTGTTCAACTCTAACCATTTTTCGCATCCTAAAGAGTATAATTCACCAACGCACACGTGTCAAGATTATGTGACCATATAAGCCACGTCACGGTGGAACGGTTTAAAGGACTGAACCGTGCAAGAGGATAGAACTTGGTGTGACTGACACGTGTCCGTGTTGTTAGACCTTATCTGTGCATGGTATGTTTTTTTTTTTAGCTTCTTGCACCCCTTATCATGATTAAAGTACCTTTCTTTAGTGCATCACACCATTGTTGTGGTGTTTCCGTTATCATCTTCGTCATTGCACAAGTGGAAAGGTAAGAAGAAAGGGAAAACAGTCTACGAAGGGAAAGAGAGAGAGAAAATACGTTGTAAAAAAAGTTTTAAAATATATCTTTCTATTTTAATCTTTTCACACGAAATATCGAAGAGTAAAATTGTGACCGAAATAATATCTTATACATTGCTCATTACACATTAAATTTCGAATTCACTCATTATAGCTATAGATCTCAACGGGACATGTAGGATACATGTATCATAGATGTAGGATATGAGTAGTAACTTTTATGTATTTTATTGTGAATAAATATTCATCTTGTATCTGTATTCATATCCATACGAGTATTCGTTATGTGGTTGCTCGCACATTTTTATTTTTTTTAAATCTACTGATATTCACAGGTATCCACGAATATCTATAAAAAGAAAATTTTAATATTTAACAATAAATTTTAACTATAAATTCAAATAAAAATACAATGCATAACATTTATAAACTTCAAATAAAGTGAGAATAATCCATTTAAATAGTGTTGAATGACAATTTACAAATAAATAGAGATTTTTTAAAACTAATTGATAAAAAATAACCCATTCAAAATCAATGTGTTAATATTTTAATCATTTTTTTAATTTTTTTAATTTAAATTAGAATATAACGGTACGAATATCGACGAGTACGGATACTATGATATTTGTACCTATCCTATTAACATGCGGGTATAAAAAATATTCGCACCCATTATCCATGAATATTCACTTTTAATATTCATTTCTTACTCATTACGGGTTTTATCCGTCCGCATATACCTGCATATAGAAATTATTTTAATATCCCTAATTATACATGATGTAATTGTCTCTTACATCAAACCATATTAAATAATTCAATTTTCTCTAAAATTCTAAATCAATACTATAAACACTAAAGTCATTTCAATAAAAATAAATAAATATTAAAATTTTAGTTTTTCGGTCTTTTTAACAATACATTCAATAAAATTAAAATTTGTCGAGCGAATTATTGGTTGTAAACATCAAATCTTCTAAAACTCCATTTGCGGAGAGAAATTTTAACCTGATGAACTGTTTTTCATAATTATTGTTTCTTTTTCACTGAATGATTCTTATGACCGAAATTCTAAAAAAGTAATCTTCTTTCAACACGCTTCAAATTTTCTTAATACTTAGACTATTGAGCGGTTTTAAATTTGAATAATTGAATGAAGAGAAGAAAGTATAGTTTTTCAATATGCATAATCAATTATGTATGAAAAGAGTACTTTATTCATTTTTTTTCTATCTACTTCAATGTCTACAACACATGTATAATATTGGAAAGAAAAAATGAATAATATAAAAAAAAAAAAGATCATGTATGATGCTTGCTTGTAGGGTGTGTTTATTTTGTATGATAAAAAAATAATAAAATTATTATTGTTACAGTTATAATAGTAAATATTAATAATGTTTATAATTTTAATATATATAATTATTTTAATTTTAAAAATAATTAAATTTAAAAAACTTCTAAATAAAAAATATTAATTTAAAAGTGTCATTTAAAGTATGAAATTTACGAAGTAATTATTTTAATTTTAAAAAAATAATTATTTTAAGGTAAAAATAGAAAACAATGTACATCAAAATGGAAAATTCTTTATATAATAATATAGATATAGTAAGAAAAAATTTATTAAATTATAAAATTATTTGTATTAAAAACAGTTATAAAAATGAATAATTTGTAAAATTTTTTATATTTTTATTATACAAATAGATTGTATCATAAATAATTATTTTAATTTATAAAAACAGTTATTAAGAGGATAGAATTGGAAAATCATTCTTTATTATTATTTTTTATTTACTTCTGTGACTACACATGTATCAAATAGAAAGAAAAAGGTCAAATAATCCATATGTATTATTTGTTTTATGACAACAAAAAATAATTAAATTATTATTACTATAACTATAAAAGTAAAAGTAAATAAAAATAATGTTTACAATTTTATTATATATAATTATTTTAATTTAAAAATTATTAAATTTTAAAAAATTATTAAATGAAAAATATTAATTTTTAAAACCGTGTAAAATTGACAACTTAATTATTTTAATTTAGAAAAATAATAATCTAAAGGATAAAAATAAAAAGGCTTAAATAATGATTTGGTTATAGTTTTTCATTCGATTTTTTTAATTTGGTCATACTTTTTTTTTTTAATTTAATCCTTATATTTGTCAATTTTATTCAATTTGTTTTTTCTTTTGCTAACACCGTTAAAATAGTTAACGAGATTGTGAACAGTAACTGTCACGTGTCATTTTTGTGATTTTTTTTAACTTTTTTTAATTTAAAAAGAAATTATTTTAAAAAAATGTCCACGTATCAAGTTCATATCATGTCACGAGTCATTTTTTTATTTTTTATTTTATTTTAAAGTTAAATGTTTTTTATTAAAAAAAAATCACGTGTCAAGCCAATATCATGTCACGGGGTCATATTTTTATATTCAATTTGGTCATAATATTCGTTACTTTTTTTCAATTTGGTCATAATATTTTTTTTAATTTAATATTTTTGTTCTTCTCCAAATTGAGACAAAATTTAATTTGAATATAAATGTTATATGGATATTCTTATGAAATTTGTACATAATATTTATATACAAATTAAATTTTTTTCCTCAATTTGGAGAAGAGTTAAAATGTTAAATTGAAAAAAAAAATATTAGAACCAAATTGAAAAAAAAGTAATGAATATTATGATCAAATTGAATATAAAAAATTGATCACCTATAATGATATTAGCTTAACACGTAGATTTTTATTAAATAAAAAATTAATTTATTATTTTTAAATTAAAAAATCATAAAATCACAAAATGACACGTGGCATCATAAGCTTGACACGTTAACATTTTTTTAAAATAAAAAAATTTAAAAATTTAAAAAAATCACAAAATGACATGTGACAATTATGGTTCACAATCCGTTAACTATTTTAAAAGTGTTAGCGAAAAATGCCAAATTGAATAAAATTTATAAATATTAAGACCAAATTGAAAAAACCGAACAAAAACTATGACTAAATCATTATTTAAGTCAAATAAAAAATAAATATGTACAATCAAATGGAGAATCTCTTATATAATAGTATAGATATAATAAGTAAAAATTATGAAACTATAAAATGATTTTATTACAAATAATTATAAAAATAAATAATTTGCATAATTTTTTTATATTTTTCATTATATAAATAACTTAACAAAAAAAAAAAACACTCTACCTTATCCTATTTAGCATAATTATTAGGATGACAATGTGGACTTGGCCTAACAGGTTGGCCCACAGATCCGTCTAAAAAACACAGTGCAGACAAAGATATTGAGCCCGCTGGCCTGCATATCCACAATCCGCTCGGGCTGGCCTGCACAAGAAAAAAAAAACCTTGTACTTGTGTATATTAATTACTTTTCTCCTAGACTTGTGTATGATCATTCCAAATTCTTGTATGAGTGCAATAGACGGTGTTATGTATTTTTTGAACTATGTAATTACCATTTATTTTTCTTCAAAATACGTATATTTTTATATATTTTTTATTTTCTACAAAGAAGTGAATTTTATTTTGATAAATTTTAACTATATATATATATATATTATATTTATTTATATAAATTATATATAAAAGAATAAATTTCCAATGTTAACTATACTGGTTTATTTTCAATTTTATTTATAATTATTATACTCTTTACCATTTTAAGTTATTTTCAGTGATGAACTAGTTGATTCCAACTTTCATTTACAGTTATTATTTTTTCTAACATTAACTTTTTCTATTAGTTCTTCTAACTATTATTTATAATTTTTCATGTTTCTAGCATTTATTTTGTTCCCAGTTACTTTAATATCATTAAACATGGTTAAATAGATATTAAACATATTTTCTCATTTTAAAATATATCTATTTTTCAATAAACACCTAAAAACATTTATTGTGTTTTATTGTGAAATTCCCATAATGATTTGAAAACAGCACTCCATGAGAATGATAGGCAATAGTTTGCAGCCCGTGAGCAATTGCAGCTCTAAAACACGACCCAGTTATTATGTCTACACACTATGTTTTTCATAAACAATTATGTCTGTGACAACTCAAAATCACAATCAACAACTTATGGAGCTCAAAATTAACACCACAAATTTCATGTCTAAGGAATCTATCTTTCCAACTTCGTAGTTTGCTATATATAGAGAAAAATAACATCATTGTACAGAGTATATTCCATGAAATGTTTTTTTTTTAATTTAAATGTCACATCTATGTTTTTTCTCCTCTATTAATTATGAAGAAAATAAGATGTGAGTGGATAGTGTATGTTTTTTCTAATGATTAATCACAAATTACATTATATTAACTATTTTAAAGCTCATTAAACAGATTCTTAAGTCGCTGATTTCTTTATTTTTGGACAACTTTAATTTCTTCTATTAAAAAAATTTACAAATCATGCTTTAAATATTTTATTAATAAAATCATATTTTTGATTTTCTTTTAATTTGTTCACTAACATTTAGAAGTTACACTCAATAGGCCAAATACTTGCTATCTCCATCTTTTATTATTTTTATTGTCCGGGGAAAAGTTAAAAATTAAATTTTATTTCTATAAACGTGTTAAACTTTATTTTTTTGTCTTTCTTAGTATCAAACATAAACTTTACTTCTGTCATTACAAATAAATACCTTAATGTAATTTTTCTCTTAATTATTCTTAAATTTATATCTCTTTATGCATAGACAACTTAATGTCAATTTCATCTCCATTAATTCTTATAATTTACCTTTTATACTCTATTAATTACCAACTCAATATTAAACTGCCATCAAAGAAAAAAAATTATTTTTTTTAAAATACAACCGTTTATTAGTTTTACTTACATGAAAAATTAAGTTTCAATACTTGAAATAAAATTAAGAATGAGGTTGAGTATTGTTTTCTCTTATTTTTAACATCCAATTTTTTGTTATATCTTGATGACTGACTGAGGTTTGCTACTGACTTTAATTTTACCCACCATTGACCAACAAACATGGTAAAAGCACATAGATTCCTAAAGATAAGAGAAAATGACCAAAACTTGTATACTATGTTTCCTTCACCACCTGAGGGTTGTAGCTTTTGACTATCTATAAGATGCAGTATATGTACATGAGATAACTCTATCCTATGTGATCCCAAAAATTAAACTTGATACATCATCCCAACTTCCAGAGATGATGCATGAGGCACACCAGTGACAAAGGAGGGTGCCCTGCTATTTCTTCTAAGGAATTCATACACTATATTAATGGCTATTTTTTTCACCATGCTAGACCCTGGTTTTGCTCTCATGTGTGTCTGTCCTATAATGTAGGCTACCCCACCTTCTCTTGCTTCCATCACCTCCTCCAACTCTTCCTTTGCCTCTGTGTCAATCTTTGGACTCTCAGGTACCAAAAACCTTACCCTTTTCTTCTGCTGCTTTATAACCTTTGGTGACTTTATCTCCTTCACTTCTGATGGCCCTGCATTCTCTACATTCTCAACACTCTCTGCATTCTCCTCACTCATTAAAAGGGAATGTGTAGAACATGTTCCGACAACTGCCATTTTGTCATCCTTTCCGGGTTCATCATTTGAGGAGTTCAATCCTGTTTTTTCTGTGCGAATGAACTCTGCTATGCTGCACAAAAGATCATTCTCAAACTCAACATCATCTTTGTGGACATCACGGTATCCATATCGCACTATGCACCGGTAGAGTCTGAACTCTCTCGGGCCAACACGACCAACCAGAAACCGTTCATCAGGTCTGACATGTGGAACTGGCACGTGTTTGATGCAGAGGAAAACTAGGACTTCATGGAATGCCGGGAGGTTGGTTACAAAGTGGGAGAAGATTACTGGAATTCCAGAAACTAGCTCGGTGTGTATCAGGCCAACCCCACGCACTCGGACTATACCTATGCTGGGACCTAGGCCGAGGAGCCAGTTGATGGAAACCTTGTTTTGAACATCATATTCATACTTTTTGAGTGTGCCGTAGTGCCAAACATACATGAAAGTCAGAAATACTAGAGCCAACGCTACAGGCACCCATGCTCCTTGCAGGAACTTGATAAGAGAAGCAGAGAAGAAGAGAGCCTCAATGGTTCCAAATATGAAAACAAACCCGAGTGCAAGGAGGACATTCTGGTGCCAGCATAGCACAATAACCAGTGACATCAAACAGGTGGTCACCAACATCACTGTGATAACTGCCAAACCTGTTGTGCAAAGTAAAGTGTCATATTCTTGTCAGAAAAAACACATACTGTTAACACACCTCTCCCCCTTCCTATTTATTATTTCAACTCAAACAGAGAACTAAATGTCTGCTTGCTACCAAAGCTAACTTGTTACAATTCCATCTTAGAAATGAATGTTCTTGATGCTTCTGGTTCCATATTATATTGCTGCAAAATTAATGTATAGATAAATAGCAATCAGTGTCATACCTGAGGCATTACCGAGGCGCTTTGTGTCTCTGAAACAAATAGTTACTGCCAAGCACAATATCATCAATAGCCAATTGATCTCAGGTATATATATTTGCCCATGAATTTTTGATGATGTGTGAATCACTTTAACTCTCGGGAAGCAACTTAATGCAGAGCACTGCTTGATGATTGAGAATGTTCCAGTGATAATGGCTTGACTACCAACAACTGCAGCTAGTATGGCTATAACCAGAACAGGCCATCTCAATTTCTCTGGAAAGCAAAAGAATGAAAACGGTCAAATAGCTGAGACTTCCCCATCATCTACTTTCTCCGGCAAAAAGAATGAATTACACCACCTACCTGGTACAGATACGTAAAACCCAAAGTGATAATCTTGCTCAATGTCATGATGTTTAGATAGATAAGCAGCTTGCCCCATATATGCAAGAATTAAAGATGGATAAACCACAGATGTAAAAGCAATCTGCAGAAGAGATGGTAAATAAATAGGCATTAACAAAAGCTATTGAGATTAATAACTAACACTGACAAGAGTTAGATTATACTATGTTTAGTGTATTAATCTCAGTGGGAAGAGAGGTTAAGACTTGTCAAGGAACATAAATTACAATTTAAAAAGTGAACCAGCCATGATAAAAAAACCCAACAGAAGCAAAACTTGAAGATGTCACATTGCTAAGTCTACTACTGTATCGTGTTTACAGTATACAGTATACTAATAAAACCAAATAAAATACCATACCTTGATTGATAATTGGCTAAAGTGCCCAAGATCAGCAAACATGGCTTCTGCTCCTGCAAAAGTGCAATTGAAATGGTATTAATATTGTCAACAAATTGATGTAAAATATAAGTTAACCATCAAGTAGACCGACCAACCTGTGATGCACAGTAAAATTCCACCAAGGGCCATCCAACCTCCCTTCTGAGTTTTCCTCAAGAGTTGGAAAGCATAATATGGAGAGAGTGCTTTGTATACATGGGGATTCCAGTGAAATATATTGTATATTCCAATGCTACTAATGCAGAGAAGCCACACAATAATTACAGGAGCAAACAAGAAGCCAACTCTGTGCGTGCCATAATGTTGAAGAGCAAACAACCCTATCAATATGATGCATGAAGCTGGAACTTCAACATCTGCCAGGCATCAATTTTACAACTTCATATCAGCAAGGAATGTTCCATAGTTCTCACATAATATAGAAGAGTGATATCAAAATTTAAGTGAAAATAAAAAAGCAGATAAAATATATGATGGGCAAGCAAAAATTAAAGCACATTGGACCAGCAATTAATTTTGTCTTTCATTCTCTAATTCTCAAGAACCAAACTCCAATTTGTCAAAAAAATAAAGATAAAAGTTGGTAATGGCCATCCAAGTTTAAAGAAGTTCTGCCACTTGATAACAGCTATAAGACAAGCAATTTCCCCTCATCAGATGAAGGGCACATTTGTTTGGGATTTATTAAATATTTTTAATTAAAATTATAAAACAATATTTTAAAGCTTAAACAGATAGGATAAGAAATCACACAATGCCGAATCAACAAAAAACACAAGAATAGGTTAGCTAAACATTTGTATAATTTTAACAATAACTGATGATTAATCCCAACCCAACCAATAACATTGAAATAACTGTTTGTCACTGTAGCCACAGTATAACTGGTTATTGCTGCAGAGTTAGGCTCATGATGCAGAACTGATCTTAGGATCCCTACAAATAATCTGTTGAAATAAAAATTTATGAGTAAACACATAACCCAAGTTTCAATTATCGCCAGAATTGAGTGAGACCAGTATGGAAATGTCAAATTCAGAAGATACAGCACAGTATTTCACAGTCCACCCAATTTATCAAACAGGTTGCTTAAGTCACATGTTAAATGCAATCCCTAAAGCACTCTCTGTGATTGCGGGTCTTCACGTGTGACTCATGAGGATTTCTACCAAATATAGGATACCCTAAAAGTGCACAGACAAATGCAACAGCATGACTTGTACTTGATGCACAGTTCCTCACAAGACGAGTATTGAGTATAAACTACTAAGCATAGCAACACCCACAAAGCGGAGAAAATATAACATACACAACTAAAGAGAGAAACTTTTAGTGATGTAAGATTATTGGAGAAAACAGAACTTCTTTTTTCATGGAATGAAACATGCTCAGGTCAACAGGAATCTCCTTTAGACAACTGGTAACAAAATTATGCATAAAGCTTCCAATTATGACCAGTATCAAACTTCTAAACAAACTAATATATAATCAGGCACACAAAAAGATCAAGCTGAACTCACATGCGTGCGTCTCCTTCGACATTGAAAGCTCCAATCCAGAAACAGCCGAGAAAACTGCAAGCACTCATCCAAACAATCCAAAGTTCAGCAATAAATTCCCAAAAGTCAAAGAACAAAACTTACATAGATGTACTTTTACTACTGTTCACAAATCAAGATCAAAGTTTCACCAGGAAAACCTACACCCACCTTTCATCCAAACATATATTACGCGAATTATCAAGATGAAACTTCAACTCTAACACAAGAACCACACCAAAAACACACAAAAAAACTGCATCTAAGTTTTCTCCAAAGTCAAAGGACAAAACTTACACCGAGTTCTTCAAGTGCTTTTAGTCTGTTCTCTTATCAGAATCAGAGTTTCATTTCGAGAAACTATATTGACCTTCAATGTAAACATTTATGTAAAATATTGAGATGAAACTTCAATTGGAATCGAAAAACACAATAGAAGCACACACAAGGAATTGATTCTACAAAACAATAACGCAATCATTGACCTCACCAGAAATAGCCGGCGTGAGGATGCCATCCCCAATGACCATGCAAGTCCCAATCAGAGCCAGGACTAGTAAAACCCTCTGCAGAACCTTGTGCTTCTCAAACGTGCTTTTGAGCCGCAACGCGAAGCTCCTCTCCGGAGCCGCGCCGCGCGAATCCTTCTTGTACTCCGACAACTCCTCGTCCGCCACCTGGCAATTCGGCAGCGAACTCACCCGCGCGTGGCGGCACAGTAACGAGTACAACGCGAACGTGCCTCCCTCGCCGTTATCATCAGCTTTCAGCACAACAAACACGTACTTCACCAAAGGAACCAGCGTTATAGTCCAGAACACCAGCGACAAAACGCCGAAAACCTCGTCGTTGCTCTCCGTGTGCTTAATGTCCTCCGCAAACGTGCTTCTGAAAACGTACAACGGCGAAATGCTCAAATCACCGTACACTACACCCAGACTCTGGTACGCTAGAGTCAGAACTGTTCTCCACGACTCTCTCTGCAGTGAAAAGAAAAAACTCCACATTCTCAGACAACGACAATAAAAACAACAGCATCAACGACAACGTTGTTCACATCGAAAATTGAAACATTGCTGGTTTCAGAAACTCGTTTGGTTGGTTCTCTCACCTTAGCAGAGTATCGACGAGTTCCACCTTCTAGATCCATCGCATGACTATTCGTGCGTCTCAGAGAACCATTTTCAGGAGAAATCAAAGATCAAACAATTGCTGAAACTAGTTCAGCATTGAGAATTTGTCTGCTATATATATTTTGAGTGCGAAATTATTTAATTCAGAAATTAGAAAAACAAGTAAATTAATTAACCCTGTTTTTTTTTAATTGCAATAATTACGATTTATGAGATAGTAATAATAAATATAACAACAATAATAATAATAATAATATATAAAAAGTAACTTTCAAGATCGATGACGAGGTATTAAAGAAAACGCAGGAATCCAAATTTTTTAGTAAAATAAGAAGATTCAACTATGAGAAAACGACCCTCCCAGCTTGTAGGTTCATTTGGAGAAAATAAAGATGCACACGAAATATGGGTTTCATTATTTTATTTAATTAAGTACGAAGAGGTTAATGGAAAGAAGAAAAAAGAAGAAAAAGGTTCTCTTATTTGAGAAGTTATCGTGCAACAAAAAGAGGTTCACAGGGAAGGCGAAAAGCCACGAATTGTGTGCATAAATTAAAAAAAAAAAACGAACCCAATAGAAGTTTAGTTTGCGTGTGTGTGTGTGTGTGAGAGAGAGAGAGAGAAAGTGAAGGATTCTGATAACAGTGAGAAAAACTTGAACGTTAGTGGTGGGGTTGGTAGGGTTTGGTTAAGTTTATTCTTTCTTCTGGGCAATTACTGATAAGAGCGTGATCTTTTCCACATGCTCATAAACTAGAGGCTTAGAGTGACACGCTTTAGCTTTATTTTTGCAATTTTTGGCTTCAAATCTTGAGAGAGTGTAGCAAGTAAGTGTTAATTACAATTGTGTAAAACTTCAGATTACTTTAAATGCAGAAAAGAAAAAGTCAAAGAATTTGTGATTATCATCTTTGTACATTTGTTTACGTTTAGTTTTGTAATTGGGACTTTTATGGAATACTTTTATCACCAGGAATTACTATTTTAATCTTATCTTTTTTCCATTTTCTTCATCACATTTTATTGCAGAAATTAACTCTCTTCTCACTGTCTGCCAAGACTTTCTATTAAAAAAAATGTATGAACATTGACAGAGGAATAACAGTAGACACAAAAATGGTAAAAAAGAGAGTAAAATAAGAACAAAAATTTATTTATTGATGTTCCCGTCCTAAAGCATATCCTTAGAATACACAGTAACATTTGAGATAAATTTTGATATTTAAAATTATGGGTTAAATACGTTTTTGTCTCTTAATTTTTTGTAAAAATTGAAATTAATTTTTTTTTGAAATTTTAGACCAATTTAGTCTCCCAACTATAAAAATGTACGAATTTAATTTTTTTAACCAAATTTCGATAAATTTTTTTAACGTTTCAAACACGTTCGTGATAATATTTGAGTTGTTTATATTGTTTGACACATTTTCACACTTCAATATTAAATCAAATACTATCATGAGATGCGTTTGAAACTTCAAATAAAATTAACAAAAATTCATTAAAAAGACTAAGTTCATCGTATCTAACAGTTGAGGGACTAAATTGAATCAAAGTTTTTGAAAGGGACTAATTCTAATCTTCACTAAAAGTTAAAAAATCAGAAACATATTTAACTCTAAAATTATTAATGCATTCATAATTTTTATTTAAAAGATACTTAATTGAGACATTTTTTTAAAAATTAAAATTCGGTTGTCATCTTTTTAAAATTAATATCAAATTAGGACATCTAAACAAAAGTATCATACAACTGATTAAACAAAAGTATCATACAACTGATTAAACCAATTTATTAATATGAACATCGGAGAAAACTGATTCACTGTGCAGGTACCTCATCAATTTAACTATGCAAGACAGTTAACAGTGTTAAAAATCCAAATGATTAAAACTGTTGATAACAACACACTATGTTGTGTATGGTAGACATCACACACAAAGAGTTCTTATAGATAAGTGATTATGCAGCATTGAAATTGATAGGGCCAAAGGTTGTTTTCTTTCTTTTGGTAATAATTATAGAAACTGGGGATGTTTGTGTCCAGTGATAATTAATAATTATCCAGTAATGCATAGAAAGAATGTGAAGAACAGCAATAAATGTAATTAGCTTGTAGTAACAGCTGGAGAGAGAGAGAGAGTGCAGAGAATGAGACCCTTTGATTTGAGATGTTTTGTTTGTTATAAAGCTGAAACATTTAATGAAAGGGTGTTTTAATTTTTGTTTAAGTTAATAAAGTAATTGAAGATGATTATGGTTTTGAATAGTTGCAATGTGGTGGTGTTGACCGAAAATTAGAGATGATAGGTTATCAAAGTAATAGAAAATTGATTAGTGTTGTTGTGTATAAGCAGAGTCTCATATTTGCCATAAATATTGGTTTGTGCGGTGGCCGAAGTGGAATCTCATATTCAGAGAAAGTCTACATGTCACTTTTTTAACACTATTTTCTTTGTCTTTATCAGAACCTAATATTTGACAGCAACCACCACTCACTTTTTTTCTAATCATTTTCAACCTTCAGCTTAAAACATTGAAAAAAAATATATATATAAAATGCTAATGGAGATAAAAATAGTGCAAAAACCATGTATTTTCCTTTCTCGTGATATGTAGTTAGAATTAGGAAACATAAATTATTTTCTTAAAATGATTAAACAATATAAATGGAAAATGTTTATTCTTTTAAGATTTCAAATTATACATAATAATTATAATTTTAGGGGTTACTAAAGAATTTCGTAAGTTTATTATAATTTTTGGTGAATTTAGTAGCCTCTAAAAAAGTGTAGTAGTTATATCTAGAAAGTTCAGATAAATTTTTTACGTGTTGAATTATGTCATTTTAAATAATAGTAGTCAATTATCACTGAAAAAATAACTTGTTTAGACGGTTGAAAATTAGAAGAAAAAAGGGTTTTATCTTGACAAAAATAAGCTTCTAATATCTAATTCATTCTTCTCAAAATTTAAGTAGAATATGGGTTATGATTTGTGTGCGTGAGTCAAAGGAATGTCTTAAAATCACCAAGTGTCAAAAGGAAAAAGTAATAATACAAGAAAATATAGATAAAATAAAGTTTTTATTAACAATGAATTTGATCTATTAACAAAAAGTTAATGAATATTAAACATGTTAATAAAGTTATCCAATTAAAGCTTACCATTATTTAAACTTTTTTTTTAAAGTAATAGTAATATTAAAAATATTAGAGTAATTAAATGATAACAACGACATTAAAACTACACACACAAAATTTATTTAATTTTTTTTATAAGCAATTGAAAAACTTTCTCGATGGATTATGTACTTTGTGGAAGGTACACCAATTATTCTTATAAAAAAAATGAGTGTCCCTTTACAGATTACTGAAAATGTGGAACTCTTATGTCAAGTTTTTAACTTTAAAAAGATAGAACTTTGAATGAGGTCATCTGAGTATTAAATGGACATTCATTTTTAGAAGATTTTTATATGTCTAAATTGGTGAGAGATGAAATAATAATGATAAGTGATGTAATGCATATGGGAATAAATGTGTAACTCCCTTGATTGGAATGGTGTAGATACAGCACTTTGGACATTTGTGAACAAAGATAAGGGTTAAATATGTCTTTTGTTATTCAATGTCAAAATTAAAATTAGTCTTTTATAAAAATTTTAAACTAATTTAGTCTCTTATATTTAGATATGTGTATATTTAGTTCTTTAACCAAATTTTTTTAAATTATTAAGTTTATTTGACATTTGAAACACATTTTTTAACTAATATTGAAGTGAAGATATGTTAAACGGTGTAAAGAAACTAAAGTTTGAAACTTCAAATAAACTTAATAACTTAATAAAATTTTGTTAAGAGGACTAAATCCACGCTTTTAATCAATTGAGGGACTATATTGGTTCAAGATTTTCAATAATGACTAATTTTAATTTTCACTCAAAGTTGAAGAACCAAAAACATATTTAACCCTAAAGATAAATAAGAAAATAATATATGGAAACATAAGGTTGACTTTGTGGTAAAGTTGAAAGTGAAAGTAAGGGAGATTGTGAGTTCAACTCCATCTACTAACACTTGAGATGTATAAAGCTAGGTTGATGAGTTTGGAAGGGAATGAAAGAGGTTGTGGGTTCAACTCCCCTACTAAAAACTAACATTGTCAATAAAAAAAAAATATATTAAAGATATTTCAGTGTATTTGTTGTTATAGATATAGTTGAGTAGTTATTATTTGTAATTGAGCTATTACGAAGTGAATTTGGTGGCATATATGTGTATTATTCAAATGTTAATGATTTTGTCGAGACATTCAAGAGTGGACAATAAATTTACCAAGCTTAAAATCTGAATAACTTTAGCTAAGTAGTTGAAAGATTTGATCATTTCCTCTATTTTTATGATGAATAAACTTTATCATTTTGTAAGATTTCGTGAGTTTGATTATATAGAGCACAATTTTTACGTATTTTTCCATGAGTCCGATCACCCGGACAGGTTTGAGAACGTAGACGACTCGACGACACCAACAGACTCGAAGAACTAGACATACCTGACAATTAGGATGAGCCTCATGACCAAGGCGTGCCCGAAGACTCGGACGGGCCTGACAACTCAGACGAATCTGACAACCAGGAAAGACTAGACTACCTGAACAATCTGGACAAACCCGATAACCCAAATGGGTCTGACAACTCGAACGTGCCAGACGATCCAGATGGGCCCCATGACCATGACGGGTCCTATGACCCAGACATGCCTAACGACCCGAACGACCCAACGACCCCGACATGATCGAAGAACCGAACAGGCCCAACAATACCAGGACAGACTTGAAGACCTAGACGAGCTTGACGACACATACGAACCCGACGACCGAGACAGACCCAACGACTTGGACTCACCCGATGACAAGGATGGGCCTGACGACATGGAAGAGCTCGTCTGGATCGTCGGGCTCGTCTGGATCGTAGAGTCTATTTGAGTTGTCGATTTTGTTTGGATCGTCGGGTTTGTCTGGGTTGTCGGGCCCGTTCGGGTCATCGGTATTGTCGGACTCGTCTGGGTTGTCGGGGTCACTCGAGTCGTTCGGGTTGTTAGGCTCGCTTGGCCAATCCGGGTCATCAGGTATGTCTAGGTCATCGGAAAGTTTAATAATATATTTTAAAAAATAATAAGTTTTTCATGTTTAAGTAGCAAATCCATGAGTTGACCCTAACCCATATGACTTTTGTGAAATTCTTGGTACTACAAACTTTTTTGATGGAAACTTTCTTTTAAAGTGAACTTTTTTTACCCTAGCCCACATGGAACAGAATCAAGTCCTGTGGGTTGAGCCAAATTGACACCTTTATGCTCACGTCATAAATCATAGTTACATATTTTCAATAGATGAAGTCAAAATAAATATATTTTCTTACTTGTTTATAAAAGATGTTCATAACATAAGGATGAATTAAAGATGTTTTATGTCTAAGGTTAATTATAAATAATTATTTATTATTTTATTTTTTGTGTTCGAAACATAAATTTAAAAATAATTAATTAATTATTTGAATTCAAAAATAAAATAATAAAATAATAATTTTAATTTGAAAATTAATTAAATTTAAATAAATAATTACTTAAAAGTAAAATTGATAAAAATTTGAACATACTTAAAAAAACTTTATAAATCAACATTTTAATTAAATTTCTTTATGAAATCTTAGATAAAATCATATCTAACAACCAAAATGTCATAAACCATAGCTTTATGAGCCCAAATATGCTTGGGGACGCACTTGTATACACATTTGGGAAAAACATTTTCATTAATTAATATAACTTTTAGCGCATAATATATTATTTCGAGATATTACTTATCATTTTGAACAAAAAGTATCTTTCGATAAATGCTGCTAGTAAACGTTTGTTAAATAGTATTTATTATGTAAATATGTATGTGTAAATATTTTTTAAATATTTAATGTTAATGTATATAAAAATTTTACTCAAAATTATTATATTAATTCCAACATTCCATATTTAATTTTTTTTTCTTTAAATTATGTTTTTTTTTTCCATTTACAAAACTTCAACTTCAAATTTTACTGAAAACATTAAATATTTAGTGTTATTAGTATCAACTACTTCTTAGTTGCACACTGTATACCTTTACTAATATGTATTTAACTGACTTAAACTTAAATCAAACACACCAATTTAGAATAAATAAACAAAAATTAAGAGAGAAGGAACATCAGGAGTGGAAGAAGGTTAAAAGTAACTTAAAAAAAAAAACTATTTCTCAATATAAGTCCAAAGCTATATTTCAAAGTTACTAAAAAATATTTCAGTTCCATTTCTAAGTAATTCAACCTCAAAAATTGAAACAAAAAATGGAATTATTTTATCATTAAAGTAACAAATATTATTATATATAATAATCAAATCTAAATTAAAAAAAAAAAGAGTACTTGTAAGGTTAAATTTTACTATTTTAATTTATAATTTTTTTTTCTTCAATTTTTTCTTATAAGAAGATTGACTAAGAAAACGATAAGTTGACATGTGACGTGCATTTTGTCTACAAAAATCTCAATGCTAACTAATAACACAACATTCTCAAAGCATTATGGTCTGCCATTCATACCATTGGCGTTATTCATGTCCTTTTGTTGACTTCATTTCACAATTTACAAAACATTCTTTCCATACCATTCAAAAAAAATATTATTAAAATTATGTGAAACATTTTCACGAAAAAAACATTTTACAAATTAAGAAAAGAAAAAAAAATGTCCAAACATTTGTTTTTAGTGACCTCCATTATATCTTATAACACAGGTCAAGTTTTTTTTGCCTATTAATATTATCTTCAACTTTTCTTTTTTTTAATAACGTGAGACTATTTTAAAATTATGTATAACAAGATTATATATTACTATTATTATTTAAAAAATAATATCATAATTTTTATATTTAAGCTCTTTTAAAGAAAAAAACAATAAAAAAGTGGTTGAAAACCTGAGAATATTCATAAATTGAGAAAATGCGTAATGAGTATATGCGGTTACAAACAAACACTCACCAACGCATACTCGCCTATGCGTTACGCGTGGCCAAGCACGCTTCGAAATCATTTCACAATTATTAAGCAAGTTTCTGAAACCATAATAATATTTGTTTAATTTTTCAAATGATTAAAATAAATATTATAACTTGTAACTTAAAATATAAAATTAGCAGTTGGAAAGTGAACTGATATAATTTATAAAAAAATATATTTATTTATATAGAAATAATGAATTTTGATGGATGAATTGTTATGCACGTCATTTTCTTTATTTTTCTTTATTGTTTGAAGTGGGGAAAGAGAAGTGGCACACTATTTTAATGGAGATTATTTCATCTCATCTTCTTCTTCATCTTGGTGTCTCTGTGTTACCAAAAGGTAGGTCTTTTTGAGTTTATGAAACCTAATCAACCCATACAAAATTAGGCTAAGAAAATGACACCATAGCATATAACATCATTTTCTTCTTATTCATAATTAACACATAAAACTTTACGCAATGGCCCACTAATAATTAATATCAAATTTAATCCACATGCTTCATTTGGTGCTTAATTAGGTATAATCCGAACAGGAGAAAGACTAAATAATAATTATTCCACTAATCACATAGTTGTCAGCGTATACGTATCGATTGTTAGGTCAAGTTCAAAAGGGTTTGGAACTATACATAGCATAAGCAAAAGCAAATACTTCACACAAATCAACACATTGGCTTGAGATTAGCAAATTTATTAGGGTTAGAAATAATCAAGATTATGATAGAAAAGGGAGAAAAATATTAGGTCAAATAAAAGAAAAAAAAAGTTTATGGTATTAAATAGTTTTATTAATTAGTTGAATTTTCTAAAGGTGTGGTAGAATAATAATTCTAGTAATATAAAGAAAAAAAGTTGTATGAAAACGATGTTCAGTGGTCAACAAAAGAATTGGCCATGCTTGCACGAGTTATGTTTAATTAGCAAAAACCTTGTTGAGTGGTCAGTGTTCGTTTCAGTAGAGGATCTGGGTGGACCAGAAAAAAGGGAAAAGAAAATAAATTAGGGTTTCCAAATTTTCAATTCCTTTCTGTAGCTTATTTTTGCACCGACTTTTTTATATATAAATAAAATAATTAATTCTTTTAATAGGTATTATTATTTTTTGGTCTGTGGATGTGTACATTAGAGGAAAATGTTCGATAACACGACGTTTTTGACAGAATATGAAAATGATTTGGTACATAATAGCTGCTACAACAGCTATGCATCGAAAACAATGGTTTATTATTGGTATATGATCTTTATAAGTTATTAATATTTAGTGTTATTTTTAATCTGTACATTAAAAGTCATTGCATGACAAAGAAAATAGACACTATAATAAACAAAATAATTGATTACAACATCATAAAATACTTTTAATAATTTTATAAATAGAAATAAAAATGAGATATTTTCTTTTAAATAAAACGTGAGACACAAAACCATATGGTGGTGATAGTACCTATCACAAAACAATGCAAATACATAGAAAAAAAGTAATGCAACAAAACGAAAATGAGTCAATCTATAATAATTGCTCATCAGAAATATGGTCAAGTTTGACCATAGTTTTTTTATGAGAAAGAAAAAAAGAAGAGGATTTTAGCACTACACATTAAAATGGAGGAAAACTAAAGATGAAATTTCCACTACTCTCTCTAATCAATAAAATATTAATTTTAATCTAATCTATATTAAATCCATTTCCATGTACTAAACGAATCTCAATATAACAAATAAAACTAAAATAAATAGATTAATGATTTAAATAAACTCAATATTAGACGATGAAAAAGTGAATAAACTCATTTGGTCAAAGTTGAAATTAATAACTTAGATGAAACTACGAGGAGAGATCATACATTAACATCAACGCCAAGATTATTGACTTCAGCATGTGCCTATAATCATCACATCCACTCGATTCCATGTCTCATAAATTATGACACCATCCATATATAATTTTTTTTTTCAGCATTATAATTATTACGTTAGCAAACATGTTGCAGAACAATATGCAGAAAAAAAATGTGAAACAACACCTTCATAGACTTAGACTTATTGTAACTCGATTGGACCAACTATTTGAAGTCAAACAAAAGAAAAATTGTTCTAACCCAATTAATACTTCAAGTTTAACCACTATAAGGCATAAATTACCTTATAATGATTTTACATTACTTTGTTAACATTTAAATGATAAATTTTAAAAAAATTATAGTCCGAAATAAATTATGTTAACAAAATACAAATTTAATACAAAAAAAATATATCAATAGGACATAACTTTATCTCAATCAAAATTGTGTCGCATTGATCAAATTTCTTTCTTTATATTAAAATTGTGTTATATTGATATAATTTTGTCTAATCGTATTTAATCACGTTCAATGGTAGTCCTTTTAATGGACCAGGAAACCACGACTCTCCCAATATTTTTTTAATTTATATATATATTTTAAAAATATATTATTTATATAAATTTAGTTTAAAATAGTTTTGTCAAAAATTGAAAATTATGTATTTTTTCTCTTTTGTTATTTTTTGTTCTATTTTATTTGTTTTCTCTCTTCTTTGTACCTCTCTTTCTCATATCTTCTTTCTATATCAATTTTCATCCCTAATCTCTCGTCATTTTTAAAATCAAATTGCACCAAGATAAAATTAAGGAGCTAAGGAACATTTTGGACGAAACAATTTATTGTTTTGAGTAAGTTATTTTTTACTCTTTTTTTGTTCAAAGCAATATGTTTTTCTCTTGTATGTGACTTTTCTACATCATAGGAATATCTCTATTTGTTATAAATAATAAAAACATCATCTAATTATTGATCGAACTCTTCTTTGTGTAGATGGGGTTATTTTAAGTTTTGAAATTGTGTAAAGTAAGAATTTGTGTAAGGGAAGAGCAGTATTATTAATCTATTTAAGGTAAGGGAAGCTAATCATCTAGAAGTTGTTAATTTTCTTAAAATATTGAGTTTTGATTTTGAGATTTAGGTTGGGGTATTCATATTTTTTCTTTTCATAGATAGGTGAGAGGTGACAAATTCATATTAGAAAAATTATGATAAAGAATAAAAAAAATTGTTTTTTTCTTTTCAAGAGAAAGACTTGTGATGAAGATGAAAAAATTGTATCTACTTCAACTAAACTTGAGAAACTTCATGAGAATCCAAGAATTGAAGAAAATAAAAAAACCTCTCTAAAGTTCCTAATGTATGAAAATTCTTTAAAACGTGATTCGTGATTCGGGGATACATCCTCAAATTTGGTAATACTCACCAAATCAAATTGACGAGATACGATTGACTTATATAAAATGGGATTCATATAATGACTCTTTCCGTTTCTATAGCTACAATTGAAAGATATTTTTATATAATAAAAATAATCAAGGACATGTTTAGAAATAAGATGGAGGTTAAATTCTTAACAAGTAGTATGATAATTTGTATTGAAAATTGTAACAAACTTTAGTTCTGATTCAATTATTAAAGATTTGAAATCATTGAAATAGCGTAGAACAACATTATGACTAAAAGTGTTTTTTTTTTTCTTTTTTTAATATATTATTGTTGATGATAAACTTTATGTTTCACTTTCATATATATTATTGTCATATTTTATTGAATTCTACTATCATGTATATTTGTTTTGAGTAAAGAAAATGATAAGAGGAAATGAAAACATTTTTTTAATTAAAAATAATAATTTATAAATAAAAAATATAACTTGGTTCTTGCATTTTTTTCAAATTTTGTCACTCTCATCACGTTAATACTATTTATCTTAAATTGTAATCTTTTTAAAATTTACACCAAATTGATAATTATAGTGTTAAATTGTTCCAAAATTAATAGAAGAAAAAAGGTCATTTTTACATGTTGAAGCAAAAATATGTTTGGAATGTGACCTAATAATACTAAAATTGTCTTCATTTGCATTTATAAGCAGTTTCTAGCATCTATAAATAGGCTAACACTTATCTAATAAGGTTTTCAACTTTATGCATTATTCTTCACTCTTTTAAATGCTATTATTGGAATATGACACCATACCCTATTTTGAAGGGAATGTATACACGTTTCATTCTACACCAAGACCAAGGGACCAAATTGCTCAGAGTCTATCTTGTTCCTCTTTATTATGACTTTCTGTGTCTATAGTGTTGGGTTTTTTTTGGGCTCAAGTGTCCTCCAATTTTGAGGGCACCCCTAATATGGATAAACATTGTTATCATGTCTTTCTCAGACCCTGTCCCTCAACAACACTGCCACTATTATGCATACTTGGAAAATGCACCTCTTTGCATTATTGGTGTATGATTTTTATGTGTAAAATTTTGTCAATAAATTTTTGGCATAATAAATTTGTTAACGAAATGTTCAATGTAATATAATAATATTTTAATCTATTTTTTTTTAATTTACTTTTAATTTATTATTTTAATTATTATTAGATCATCACATTATATTATTAAAAAATTTTAAATAAACAATTTAATAATGAATTAAAATAATAGATTAAAAGTTGTTTAAGAGTCAAAATATTGTTTATGTATATAATGTATAATCATAACACAATCATTAATCTTAATTGGGTCATTTTCTCGATTGAAGAGAGGGGACAAAGCAGTGTTTGATGTTGAAGACATTGAAGGGCATGATCATTCTAGACAAATGTACAACCAACCAATGACCCTACTTATTTTTAATATATTTTTATTTAATTTTTCAATTTTGCATTTCAAGATATTTCGTGTGATTTCTATTATATATAATTTATAATTAAATGTTAGAATTAGAGTGTATTATTACTATTAAAAAATTGTTTCTACGAACTTTGAACTGATTCATGCATCTCAAATTTATGATATTTTTGCCAATTTTAGGTGACAACAAAAAGACATGTTGGAGAAAAAACATAATAAAAAAAACATCTATCAAACTAGAAAGTAATTTGAGGTGCCACTTTAAATGATACAAACCTTGACTTTCTCAAGTAAAAAGCAAAGAAAAAAAGAAGCCATGCTTTTTAATATCTCACAATGAGTTGAGTAGAGTAGATATTTTACGTATGGAATTATTTTTTTAAAATTAAAAATTAAAATAAAATTACTTAAAAGACTAACTTTTTTATATTAATTTATTTCAAGATGTAAGTATATCTCAATATTGTAATTTAAATCATTACTATGTATAAATTAAGTTCTAATTAATAAATACATTATTTTAATTTATTCTATAAAAACATTAATTAATCAAAGGTTAAATATATTTTTGGTTCCTTAACTTTCAGTGAATTTTGGAATTAGTCCCTTTTCAAAAAATTTGACCAATTTAGTTTTTCATCCTTAGAAATGCGTGAATTTAGTCCTTTTAACCAAATTTTATTAAGTTTATCTGACGTTTCAAGTGTATTTCATGATAATATTTGAATTGTTTATACCGTTTGACACATTTTCGCTTCAATTTTAACTCAAATATTATCATAAAATGCATTTAAAATGTCAAATAAACTTAACAAGATTTGACAAAAAGAACTAAATTCACACATTTCTAAAGATAAAAGACTAAACTAGTATAAAATTTTGAATAAGGACTAATTCCAAAATTCACTAAAAGAGTTGAAAAACAAAAAATATATTTAAGCCATTAATCAATTACAAAAAAAATATTAATGATGAACCATAAAAACCTATTTTATTATCTTAAAAGACTACTTAGATAAATAAAAATTCAACTAATAATGGTAACAAATTATTTTCTTGTGAGAAATACACTGAATGTTACCCGGATGATTTGAAAAGGATACAATGTATACAATGACAAGTTAGGGTTTAAATCAAAAGGGTCAAAGTTATAATTACATAAAAGTAGACATTATTATAATTGAATTAGATATCCGTCAAATTGGGAAGTAAGACTTCTGAATGTAGAAAATAAATAAATAAATAAGTTTTGGATAGCATGGAATCCATTTGATGATATTATTATAATGTTAAATTTAAACAATAGAATAACTTAAAAACTTTATTCTACGTTATGTCATTTGATTAATCTAACATTATGGTGTTATGTCATTTGATTAATCTAACATTATGGTAAAGAAACAAAAAGGGTCGGATACACCTAACCAAACCAAACCAAACGTAAACTTACCCAAAATAAAAACAAAGGTTATGCCGACAAAGGCTATAAGCTGTATACAAAGTTAAACTTTATTTATTATATTTGTTTCTAATTCTTAATTTAAATTATAAAATGACACAATATCAAAGAGAGTTCTGTGTACCCTTAAAATACACTCCACGTATTTATATATTGATAAAGTAACCTACCATTGCTTGTATACCAAATAATATAATAAGTTGAACAAGTTCCAGCTGTGATATCCTCACCAATGTCTTACATTTAATGACCTAATTCTCATCAACTAAAATAGTTAAGGACATATCTTTTGCATGTTTTTCTCTATCTTAATATCTTGTGGATTTATGAAAAATAAAAAACACTATCAATAATAGAAATTTTAATGTTTATGTTGCCACATAAGCTAGGATGGTTAATATTTGGATTTCTAATCTCTTAATTTTCTTTCAAAAAAAAAGTTGGAATTAGTTCCTCTCAAAAATGTTATCCAATTTAGTCCTCTTTTGTTATAAATGTGTACATGTAGTTCTTTTCACCGGATTCTGTTAAGTTTATCGAATATTTCTAACACGTTTTATGATATTTTATGATAGTTTTAAGTTGTTTACATCGTTTAACATATTTATGATTCAATGTTAGTTGAGATGCTAACAGGGAACACATATGAAACATCGTTTAACAAGATATGGTTAAAAAGACTAAATTTTCATTTTTTTAAATTAAAAAATTAAATTGATTTAAGATTTTAAAAACAAACTAATTTTAATTTTCATACTAAATTAAAGAATAAAAAAATATTTAACTCGGAAATTGGATTTCTTTGCTCATATTAATTGATTGTACCCACTTTTTGCATGTTTTTAGTAATTATTGCATAGAGATTTAAAAGTTATGTTAGGGCTTATTATTATTTTGCTTTCATATATTAATGAAATAAGACAAAGAAGGGACAAGAGAATATTTCAGCCCATTAACTTGTATTATTGTTTTGTCTCTTTGGATTGGCCCATTAATAAGAATGTACATATAATTCGTTCATGGAAATCCATCATGTGGACCCGAAAACCCATCTCCAAAGAGTATGAATTATGGATTTTGAGGATGCTAGTTTATGAAATCGTTAAGTGATTTCATTTCATATTAATTTCTAAAATTGCAAGTTTCTAAAGTTAATTGCTTATCATTGCTTTTTATTTAATATGTATTAATATTATTATTCAGATTACTATTCTTTTAACTTTTAACTAAAAGTATTGAAGATGTTTTTTTTTTTTTTAAGTTTCTTCCTTTCATATGTTAGATTTATTGTACCAAAATATTTATAAAGAGTAGAAGAAACATGGAAGATGGAAGATTAGATGGTAAAGTGGATCAGTTTATCCGTTTTAAAATGGCCCATTGTTAAAATCGGCTGGAAATTTTGACTTAATCTGCTAATTTATTAATTTTTTTAAAATTTTGAATAACACATAATTTAAATGTTTATTTAAAGTTTTTAATTAAATAATTAATGTTTCTAATTAAATAAATTAAAATAATTATTATTTTTATACGTTAAATTAGTCTTTAATAATTAAAATTTAATTTGTAAGTATTAATGATTTAAGTTAATTCTATTATATATTTGTGTTATGTTGCTCAAAATTTTACTAAGGCTAGAGCTGTTAAAATGGGTTGGAACCCTCGAGCCAATCCGACTCACTACAGATTTAGGTTGGGTTAAAATTTTTTTACAAATTTTAATACGGGTTGATTTTTAATCCGGCTCACTTAAAATCTGACTCATCCGGGTTGAACCCGTGGTGAGCCGGGTTGGTTCACCAACCCGCAAGTAAAGGGTTACACAAGTATTTTTTATTAAGTTAGGCTTTACTTTGGGTCATGTTACATTATTTTCTTAGCCAACACATAGATAATTTGTATTTTTGTCATTTTGGTTTGTATGTGGATTGTATTAAAGTTTATTTAGATTTTAATTAGAATTATAATTTAGTTTTGACAGAAAAAAAATTGTATTTTTTCAATTAACTGAACCCGTGAGTCAACATGTTTAATCCACCAATCCATGGTAGGTCGGACCGGGTTCAATTTTTTTTGGCTCGTTAATAAGTGAGCCAAATTAGGTTAACTTACTAAATGATCAATCCGTGGTGGGTCGAGTCGGATAATGTCAAGTTACCCATTTTAACAACTCGAAATAAGGCCTGTTTGTTTCGTGTGATGGAAAAGTGTAGACTTTCAATGTATAAAGAAGTGTGAAAATGAGATTTTTTACATGAATGAAGATAAAATTTGGACGTGAACTTTCTTTGCTATAATGAGAGAATTTGAAAGGAAATGAATATTAATTAAATAATATAATTATTATCATTCTAAAATATAATTTTTCATGTATAGAAAATTTATAAAAATTTGTAATCTATCAAACAAGCACACGATTCATCAATTTCCCTAAACTTTTATATGAAATTCTTTATTTTATTATTTTTTCTCTCTTAATTCAAACAACTTTATTTTCACTTCAATTTTCTTTTAAATATTTTTACATTTACTATCCAAAATCCATTCTTTCAAATTCATATTCCAAAACAAACACATTTATATAATAACATTAAATGATATTATAATTTAGTCTTATTTTTAAATAAAATGAGAAATAGGTTGAATAAAATGTATGAAGTAGTCAATGATTTCATGTTATACTTTTAGTATCTCTTTAAATTTGGTGATAATAGCTTTTCACTTTTACCTATGTCTTTTACACATAGCAATGCTCATCTTTTTACACAAAAGCATTTACTTCGAATCCATGAAAATGATAAAAGAAAAAAAAAAAATCATTTGCACTGCACAACACAACCACCAAGATATCCATTGTACTTTTACCAAAAATAATAATTTGTTTATGTGATCTCAAAAAGGATAATAACACAACCATGATTCTTTGCTCTCAAAAAGTGCTATCATCCTTAGTTTGTTTTTAAATTCCAATAAAACCTAGAGAACATTAAGGGAAGTTGTCGCAAATTTTTAATTTGCTCGTTTACATAATAAGACAACATTTTTTTTTGAACACTTCTAAAACCAATAATAATGTAAATGATAGTAAGAGGGCTTTTATGTGAAAGCATATGATTGGTTCTCTTTATACCACAAAGTTTTGAATTAAAATTCTTATATTACTCATGGACAATTAATATTGAATATTTTTAGTGTTTTACTCTAAAAAATTCACTAAGTAATATAAAAGTTTTTAGTTGGTGTTGGTGATTGTTAGGACGAGTATAATTTCGAATAGATCAAGAATAATATTTTTATCAATATTTTTTTTATCGAAAAATTAAATGAAAAGAATTTCAATCAAGGGTATTTTCTTATAATAAATAAATGTGGTCTAATTAAATAATATTTCGGTTTAAGATCAATGTACAGTATTTGTAAGATTATTGAAATCAAATCTGAATTAGAAGTCCACATTAGATAAAATGAGTAATTTATTATTTTGAGATTTTGTTTAATGAGGTTTTTCACTCTTTAAAATGTTTTCTAATGAGCAAATATAATTTTATATTTAATATCTCAATATTTAAAAATCACAAATATCAAATATTTGTGATAAAGTTAAATACAAATTTAGAAACCAATTTATTTTATAGTTAACATTAATGATCAATTTATTATAATGATCAATTTAGAAACTATTTTAGTTACCAATTATTTTTAATTTATAAAAATGATTAATTATTTTTTGTTATTAATAAAATATTTTCTTATAGTGAATATTCTTATTTATCTTTTGAGTTATATTCTAGAATATACATTTAAAGAATGTTAATATTTCAATTAAGTTGGTAACTTTTTTATTATTTGGGTTGCAAAGTGAAGATTTTTCACTACAATAATAAATATTATTATTATGATAAATGTAAATTCAATAAATTAACTTTTTATCTAAGTATTATTTTATCTAAGTATTATTGACAATTAAACTAAAAAAAATATTTATATTAAAATGATAATGTTATTAGTGTGTACTTTTCTTAATCATTTATTTGGTAAACACTTATTTTAATTCCTAAAAGATTCATGGTGTGACAATTTAGTCTTTGAAAAAAATTCTGAGAAATGAGTAGATCTTAAAAATGACTTTTGTTACGCACATTGGTCCTTGTGTTAGGGTTTGTTAGTAACTCTATTTGTTTAGTGAATATTTGATTATGGTACTACATGATTATTGTCTCCTTATTCTCTTCAAATGAACTAGAATGGTGAGTTTTTGCAAACTTTTCATGTATAACAAAACATTCTTCTTTTCAAATCATACCTACCACGGTCATCTTAAAAAACAAATGGAAAGTTCATTTTTTTTCATAGATTTTTTAGTCTCTTTGACTAAGGTTTGAAATTGAGGTTTGTAATGAAGTATAATGTTTCACGCTAATGTGTCTATGATTATATATTCAAATGTATATCGAAAGCTACTTTTATTAAATTCTCATTGTATAACACAAAATTTGTCACGAGTACTTACCAAACTAAATACTAACTACTAAAAACTACTAACTTCAAAGAGATAAAAACATACGCATTAAACAAAAAGTAATCTTCAACTGAAGTTCTAAACGGCCAACAACGTAAATTACTAGGAACTGAATCCGTCATCTACCAACTCATTTCATGAAACAAAAGTTTCTCTTCAATGTCATCATCTGAAGCTCTTAACTTATTCCACAGTTCATTAACAGATGGACCAATCCAGTAAAAGCATGAACAGTGCAGCCACACTTGCTCCTTCAGTCTCATGAAAAATGTTCTCAATTTGCTTTAGAACCAATAGCCCTCTTAGCAAAAGATGGCAAACAGAAAGCCGCAGAATGAAGCTGTAGTAAAAAACGCAGACAAAATATAACAGTTCAGTAAGATGAGAAAAAAATTGGTAGTTGAAGTGAAAGGGAAAAAGATCATCATGGTTGGAGCACAAACCTCAGAGTTGTAAAATTTCAATGGTCTAGTTGACTGTTGACTATCATCCTCATCTATCGAATACACTGGATTCTTGAAGTCCACAGTAGGACCCTCAGTTGAACAAAGCATAAAACCAATCATCCCACTGAAATGGAAAAAATCAGAGCAACATAAGTAAGGACAATCATAAGGGTATTTTGTTTTGAAGAGTGGCATGCAAATGGGAAAATAGATAACAAATTTTGAAGCAGCATGCATACCTTGGGTATGTAGGAACAGTGGTCCATGCATAGTTGACAGAACCTTTGAATACCTGGCGACAATTAGCAACAATGCCCTCAATGATATCCATATGAAGCCATATACTTTCTGCTTGAGTACACACAACTCCCCCTGGACGAAGAGCTCTTGCAACCGACGCAAAAAATGGCTTTTCAAACAGTTCTTGAGCAGGACCTTAAAGATTTCAAATATAATCTCAATTAGAAACATATTCATTAACTGTAAAAGACCAGGAATGTTCAATGATTTTACAGTATAGCCTACCAATAGGGTCGGATGAATCCACTATAACTGCATCATAAGTTCCTTCTTCAACAGCCTTCAAAAATGCAACTCCTAGATCACAGAGACAAACCATCTTGAGAAAAGTTATCTTCAGGAGTAAAGTAGTTCAGGAACATAAAAACTATGGAGAGTAGCTAATCATACCATCACCAATATTCAGTGTCACACGTGGATCCTCGAAACCTACAGCTACATCTGGAAAAAATTGTTTGGAGACCTGCAAAGTGTAACAACTTCAATTGTGATATTTAGCTCATATTGCTAATAGATGTTATTATACATTTAGGTTAAGAAGATCAGGGGAAAAGTATGACAATAACCAATATACTTAAGTAGAAAACCCCCTTTTCAAGTTACAAGAATTAGAAAAGAGCAAGAGAAACAAATTATATGCAAGATTAGTCTGCTACTAAAAATGTTTTGCTTTGATTTGAGGTTGGGAATAATAGTTTTATGGCTATTACTTACCTCAACAACCATCTTGTCTATTTCGCAAATGTCTATCTTCTCTACTGAGGAATAGCGTGCTATTTCACGCAGGACTCCACCATCTCCTCCACCAATAACCAAAACCTAACAGAAGAAAAGAAGCAAGGAAAAGAACAATTAATTCCAAACATACATTATACATTACACAGAATGTTATCCAAACATTATATTCCAAAAAAAGATCATTGCTTATAGTTCAAGACATATCTCAAATGCCTTACCCCACGAGTATGATTCTTCCTACTCTCATCAACACATACCATTCTGTACATTTCTAATAAAAAGTAAACTCAACAACCAAATACATAAATGCAGACAATGATATGCTATATAAACACCAGCAGTGCAGCCCAAGTTAGCATGATGATGGGCACATCAACAATCTGAGTAAACAAATCAATATGAACATTTTTTTTTCACAATTCTTCTGACAAACCCCTGCCCTCACCACTGTCTAAGCGTTTACATTCAATGACTAAAAGCTATACACTTCCTCACAATTGTCCTGAAAATATTTTGTTAAACTAAAAAAATTATCAAAACAGTCATACTCTAAATTACCTTTCTGGGGTTTGGAATAGAGCAAAGAGGAAGATGTGTTATCATCTCTTGGTAGGCACACTCATCCCTCTCTGTAAGCTGAATGACCCCATCCAGAACAAGAACCTTGCCATAAGTGGACGACTGAAAAAAAAAAAGAAAAATCATAGAATACATCATTAAATAAAACCAAGACCACAAAAGGGGGGCAATAACAATAAAACTATCAAATTTAACTAAAAGTACATATTCACCTGGAAGACCATGACATTCTGATAGTCAGACTTCCCTTCAAACAGAATCTTTTCCACCTTCAAAGAATGTGCCTCCCCTGCAAAATTAAAACCAGATTCCATCTCACGTGTTATTACAAAACAACAACACAAACATTCACAACAACACCAACAACTTCAAGATGTGCTTCAGTTACTGACATGACATCATATGCATCCTTTTAACCTATATACATATGCACTTCTCATTGATTAAAAAGCAAAATCTCCCTCCTCATAAAATCAGAACAGATTTGAAAAACGAAAGAACAAAAACTAAACATAGTCCAGAACCTACCCAATAAAACCAAACCGGAAAACAAAACAAAACAAGAAAAGAAACATTAAAGAACAGAGATTTGAAAACACTCTATAGTCCGTTATAGGACAAGCAACATGGAACAATCGAAACAACGATTCCACAAAAACAAGTATTTCATACCCAATAAGCAATTAAACGGAGGGTCGATGAAAAGTCTTGAAATTGAAGGTTGAGAGAGAAGGAGGGGAAGGAAAAGAGAGGGTTTTTACTAACCAGGCCACATTGGGCTGATTTCAGAGAACCAACCAGGAATAACCGCAGAGATACCAGGGTGTTGAGAGTGATTGGAGAGCGTTGAAAGGGTGTCGGTAGCGCCATTTTCTCCGCCGTCTTGCTCTTCTTCTCTGGGTCTCTTGACGGGTAAGTCTGAAACCTGAACCACGTTGTTGTTGTTCTCCGCAGCCATGTTCTTCTTTGAAGTGAGTAGGGAACGCACGAACCAGTGTTGCCCTCTTCTACTCCTTATATAGGTGTTATGCAGATGAATGATTAAAAAAAAAGGTGGTAACTTTGGAGATAAATGATAAAATAAAAAAAAGTGATAACCTTAGAGATAAAAAAAACATAAGTAATTTAATAATATCATGATTCATGTCATGTAAATTAGTCATTGAGTTTTTAAATTTGTTTTTTTCGATGTTAGGTGGGAAAACCTAATCTTTGGACCGACACAATCTTGCTCCTTCTCTCTCTTATGCCCTATTTTTTTTAATTAAACTAATTAACTTATGAAATATACTCTATTTGAATTGTTGGTAATATTTTTTAGAGACTGGGATGATTTGATTTGATTTGCAGATTGAAAGACGAAGTGTAAATTGAGAGAGGTATTTGATTTAGAAAATAAACTTAATTGGAAATAAAGATAAAAAATATAACAGATTGAAAGAGATACGAAATATACTAATTGGAAGAAACCAAAGATGATGTACAGTAGATTGAAAGAGACATTAGGTTAGAAGAAGAAACTATCAAAAATAGTTGTTTTAAAATGCATATTCAAACAAGAAAAAATATTGCTTCGAAAGAAAATATTAAATCAAATCTAATTAATTGGATCAGTTACTTGAAAATTGGATAATTAATTACTTTTAGATTGAGACATTGTACTGTTATGAATAATAAATTAAAAACATTAAAGGTAGTTTAAAAGGTAAATTATTTCAAAATCCAATATAGTTACAAATATATATATATATATATATATATATATATATATATATAATAAAAAATTTATATATATAAAATAAAAATATTAGAAATATTTACAATTTAGTTTAATTTAAAAGTATGAGCAGTTACTTTTTCTTATTTTTTTCTTTCCTTTTTTCTTATTTTTTTAATAAAATCTTCGGTAATAATGCCTAACATGACTTCTTTATATTTATATGTATATTTTAGTATATGATTCATTTATCTATTTATTTATATTTTTAGTATATTAATAAAAAAAGTGTTATATCTTTATAAAATAATTAAAATTTTGTTTAGATTTTTTATTTATTTTGTATATTAAAATAATAAAGAAGTGAAAATATTATGTAATAAAATATCATGAAAATTAGGTTATATTGTTGTAAATGTTATTATTAAAATAATGAAATAATAAATCTAAGTTATGTGATAATAATTTTAGTTTTAAATATAATAAATAGAATTAATATATCAAAAGTATTTAGTATAATAACGTTTTTTATAATTAAAAAAATAAAAATCCATTATGAAGAGCAATAATAATAATAATAATAATAATAATAATAATAATAATAAACTATTGACAATAATAGTAACATTTATGCTATCAATATTAATGTTAATGCTAATATTAATGATAATAATCTATAATTATATATAAAGATATACATCAACAATAAAATAAAGAAAATAAAAATTACAAGTAATTGAAATATGATATATGATCTCGTAGTAAGTAAAATGAAGATGTGTGTCTAACCTTAATAATAATAAAATAATACCATTATAATAATATCTCGTAATAATAAAAATAATAATAATAATACAACAACTACATATATAAGAGATATACATTTTTTGTCCTTTTTTTATTTTTACAATTTTATCTTCTTAATTATTATTATTTGTTAAATTTAAATAATTATTCATAATAAAAAATTATTTGTCATTATTATCATTTTACTAATTTTAGTAACTATTTTTTTAATTCAAATAATTACACATATATAAAGATAAAATGAACAACAAAACAAAGAAAGTGCAACTAATTGAGATATGATCCCGTAATAAATACAAGTAAAATGTGTGTCTATCAATAATAATAATAATAATATCATTACAATAATATCGCATGGAGATAAAAATAATAAATATATAACTACATATATAAAGCAATAAACATTTTTGGTGTCATTTTTTGTTTTTTCAATTTTATCCTCTTAATTGTTATATTTTAAATTTAAATAATTATTGATAATAAAAATTTTATTTTTTAGTTTTATTATTTTACTAATTTTAGTAACTATTTTTTTGAATTGAAATAATTATTCATATATAAAGATAAATGAACAATAAAATAAATAAAAATGACAAGTAATTGAAACATGATCCCTACGTAAAATGTGTATCTGACCATAATAATTAAAAAATAATAATAACTATTATGATAATTATAGTTCTTAATAATAATAATAATAATAGTAATAATAATACTGATAATAATAATAGTAATATAATAATAGAAATAATTATAGTTAATAATAATGATAATGATACTTATAGTTGATAATAACATAATAATTATAGTTGATAACAATAATTGTTATTATTATAATTATAATTGACAATAATAATAATAATAATATAAAAATCAAATAATAACTATCATGAAAATTAGGTTATGGATAATATATTTTGACCAACTTTTACCCTTAGATCTTTTATTTTAATTTTTTTAATGGTGTGATATGATAATCTAAGGGTGATTGGAGTAATGAGTTAAGAGTGGGTGAAAAAAAAATAGGTCAAAATATCATTATGCTTATGATATATTGTTGTAAATATTGTTGTAAATATTGTTATTAAATTAATGAAGTGTTAAATTCAGTTTTAAATATAATAAATAATTAAAATTAATATCACAATATGGTGTTAATTGATTTTATGATTTTACACTCCACATATATACTATTAAATTGTCCTATCTCTAGTCTAGTTGATGTGAGACTTCAAACACACCCTCCTCACGCTGAGCATCTTGTGTGTGAGTTTAGAAATGACAGGTGAATATCAAAACATCACAAAAGAAATATAATATTGTGAAGATTTTAATTATTCCTACGACAATATTATCATAAAGAATTTAATAAAACAAATAAATTATTCATCATATTGTACTGTATTAAGGCACATTCATTAACATAAATACTCAACCTTACCTCCAAAAGACAAGTGTATTAAGTAATTTAGAGACCTTGCACTTATCACATGTCTAACTTACTTCTCAGAAGCCATATATAGGTATAGATTTGAAAATTATGATCCAAAATCCCATCATGAGTATGAAAGTGAATCAATGGAATGATTAAATTGTGTATTGTACGAGGTTTGTCCTTCTATGGGAGAAGTGCAGATCTTTGTTAGTTAATTTTATGCATTAACTAGGATTAATATGTGTTGGTCATAAGTCATCTTAAACTCTACTAGACTTACATACTCACATAAAGTTTTGCAATCTAGGTGGTGAAAGTTGAAGGAAGTTCGTATAGTGGGATCTGGGCTGAGACCCCTTTTCTAGCGAAGCCATGAGTTAACTCATCCTTGCCATGCGGGGGTTGAAATCGTGCAGTTTGGTATGTTCGGTCTTGGTACTTTGTTTCATTATTTCATAACAAGTGCAAATTTTCTACCAAGTCTGCCTAAATCCGGATATTGAGCCTAAAATCTTATATCATGTATGATATTTGGTTGTTCTATAGATAATCTGCTTGTGTTGGTTGTAAGTATTAAGGATTCCAATATTATAAATATTATAATATAAGTACCTTTGAATTACCCTTTTTCTTGTTGGTATGTTCTCCATGGCGGATCTTGGTCAATATTTGTGGGGGAGCTAAAATACATTCAAAATCTATACATTTAATTGTTGTGATTAATACAATAAAAATAAATACATGATTTAGGATAATTGTAATTATAAAACAAATCACACATCTAAAGGATTATCCTTATTTTGTCAGATTCTTGAACTCATTAATAATTGAATTAGTATTAAAATTTCTAGCGATTTTTTTTCAATGTAAATAATTATATTGTCAACAGGAAATTCATCCTCCATTTTATTTCGCAATCTTCTTTTGATAATTTTCATTATAGAAAATTATCTTTTTGTTAAAGATGTAAAAATAGGAATAGTTAAAATAAGACGAGATGAATGAAAGAGGATCAATCAATTAGATGTAATTGACTTTTCTGTTTTTATCAAAGATTGTTTTTTTTCTTGTTTTCTTCCTCTCGGGTAGCTTTCCTTTTATCACTTTTAAATAATTAATCTATTCTTTTATTTCTTCATCAATATACCTATGTTTAACAAAAAATAAGACTAAAAGATAATTTATCATAATTTAATAAAAATGTGGGTTACATAATTAATAAAAGAAAAATCTATGATAATCAAGTTACAATTAAAAATCAGTTATGAAAAAACACTTGGTGCATTACCTTGTCTTCTATATTCATAAAATTGAATATACAAAATGTTTGTAAGCTGTGGCGGATCTTGACTACAAAATTTGCCAAAACAATATAATTATTTGACTATTAGATTGAATCATTAGTATAATACTTTAAAAAACAACTCATCTAACTGAACAATTTGATCATTGGTACAATATTTTAAAATATGTGAAAAATTAAAATCTATCTTGTTTTCATCTTCACCAACAACTTCTCTTCTATCACTTTTAAAGAATGAATCTATGATTTTATTCTTCATCAATATATTTTTAAATAAATTAATATTAAAAAATAATTTATCATAATCTAATGAAAAATTGAGAGTCGTAATTATTAAAAGAAAAATATATTATAATCAAGTCACAAAATTGGTTTGAAAAAACACATAATACATTATTTTTTCTTCTATATTCATAAAAAAAATGAATATACAAAGTTCATGGAATAAAAAATAATATTAATAACTATTAAACTAATAGTTCATTATCAAGGAGACAAGACAATTACCTTTTTTTTAAGGGAGGAAGATAACAAATGATAAATGAGAAAAAAAGTAATGAATTTGTGTCTAACTTCTTTTTTTCTTCAAAAACAAAAAGAAAACATATGAGGCTGAAAGATGAGTACAAGTTTGTGAAAACCTAAAAAGACAATGAGAAATAAAATAAAAAATATTTTAATAAATATTTGTTTTAATTACTATTTTGGTTTTTGTTTTCAAAAATGTAAGTTGGTCCTAAAGTTGATTTAGTCTCAATTTGGTTATGATTTTTTAGTCGAAATTTGATATTTTTTTTGACAAAAACAAAAACAAAAAAATAATTAAACCTAAATACTTTTACTCTTTATTATATTAAATTTTATATTTTACTATTTATTATGTAACATCCAATTTAATAGTTTGTCATACTATCAAACAAAACATTATATCATGATCAAACATAGCAGATAGTAAGGGTAACGGTCACACACACAAGGTATATGTATCTAGTACAGTCCTCCACACTGCTACATCTATATACACATACATACACCAGGTAAGAGTAGGTAGAAAGGATGCTAAACTACACCCAAACCCTCAAGATATACAGTAGAAATCTAAACTACAGTGGACACTCCTTGCCAGGCTCCAACTTCTATTCAAGAGGGGGTATCTCCATCTGGTTTAAGCTCTGCTCCCACCAAACATAGGTGATCATTGCAAAAGGGATAATATGCAAAAGCAGACAACACAAACAAGAAGGGTAAGCTAACTGAAAGAAATAACGTCAATACACTTCGCAATCAGTGAAATCATTCATAGCATGTAATTCAATCATAATTTATAGACTCGATATCCGGATTGTGTAAGTGACGTTGGAACTCTTGGTGGCTTGCACCTGTAACGGTTCCCAGACTCTGCAGAGTCTGGACACATGGAGTATTCACCCGACCGTTCCCAGGGTAAGTCCCCTCCACGTCTAAGACTTGATCAAGTCCGACGACGAGGACCTCCTGCTACTCCTCACGACATAATCCATCCTACTCTATCTGAGCTTGAATGATTATTGGAGTTTCAGGATACCAACCATTATAGATTCCTTACATCCTTACACACTACAATTCCACTTGGATTTCCCTTGAAATTCCATTTTAACCTCATCTTCTCATAACTTATATTCATCCAATTTAATCATACAATACATCACTGGTAGCATTCCAATCATACAGGGCCTAAATTGCACAAAGATGCATTAAAACATACATTTTTACCAAAGGAAACAGATTTGAAGCACCACTACTGCAGTAGCTCTCGCTCGGGCTAAAAAGTCTAGCCTAGGCGAGAGGTTATCTCGCTCAGGCGAGCCAGTCTCGCTTAGGCGAGATACTAACAGTGGCAAAAGAGAAAAACTGAGCGAACTCTCGCTCAGGCTAGGCTGGTTTGCCCAGACGAGATCGTTATCTCGCTCAGGCGACCCCAGCTCGCCTAGGCGAGACTTCGCGCAGGAACAGAGGTGCGTTTCCTGGTGTTTTCGCTCAGGCGAGCGTCACTCGCCTAGGCAAAAATACTAGGTCATGAACCTGTTCCTTCATGCGGTGGGTCATTTTATCTAATCAAGATCAATTAATCATCAATTCATGCAATTCAAACACCAGTTTATCAATCAAACATGTAATTCAAACTCATCTACAGATTTCCTATTCGAATTAAGGAGATTGGTTAGCTTCCCTTACCTCTATATATCTTTCTAATTAGCTAAGATCCTCCCACCCAAGAGCTTCAGCTGTACCACCTAATGAGTTGGAATTACAGGTTCAAGTATGAGAAGGGTTCCCAACAGCAGAAAGAGGTTTTACCAATTTCGAATTAAACATGAAGGTAAGGGTTGGGAGTGACTTACATGGAGGAAAAGGAGGAGTTGAAGCTGGCCTCAGGTTTAGGTTCTGCAACAGGGGAAGAGTGATTCAGAATTTCTCTTTTGGTAGAGAGAAGGCAGAGGAAAAGAAGAGGGAGAAAGGTGTTATGAAGTGCAAGGTGTTTCTGTGGTGTGGGTGACAGAGAGAAGAGAGATCAAGGAGCTGAAATATTTGGGTTCCTACATATTATGCTTTATAAAAAAATTAAAAAGACAATTTAAATTTCTATCAATTTTTAAAATACATCACTTATAATTTAAAAAAAAATAAAAAATATATATAATTAAAAAAAATCAAAAGTATATACATAATTAAAAAAAATCAAAAATATTTTGGGAGACCAAGGCCCCTCCCTGCTCCATATATAATCCACCATTGTTTGTAAGATAAAATATAATGTTAAATATTAAACTAATATTTCACGCTACGAGAAAAAAGAGAATTGTCTTTTTTTTTCAAGAATGGAAGAAAACATATAAAAAATGAGAGCACAAAATAATAATTTTGTGTTAAATTTTCTTTTTGTCTTCATAAACAAAAAAAATAAAAATAAAACAAGTAAAAGTTAAAAGCGGGTATAATATGTGAGAAACTCAGAAGACAATAAAAAAATAATAAAAAATACTTAATAAATTTGTTTATTTTTTATTAAATTTGATTTTATATTTTATTATTTATTAACATTAAATGGTATATTTTATAAAATAAATAAAAAAGGTACCTAATCGAATTTTCATCAATTCTCAATATATATTTTTATTATTTAAAAATTTTCCGAAAATTTAATTTTTCTACATATAATTTAAAAAATTAAAAAATAAATCAGTTTTCATATACCACGTATAAATAAAAGAATTTCAAAAAATTTGAGGTACATGACCCCTATCTCTTCAATAGTCGGCAATTGTTTGTATTTTTGTATTTTATTTTCATTGATTACCATAACGATGAGCATATGAACCTATATGAACCTATAGTTGATGGTGAAACTAGACCGAGGAATGATAGTTGAATGAAGTTTTTGTTTTAGATTAGTTAATGTACATAAATATGACATGTGGGTGTAGATACTTCGTAATTGAAACTAACATATGTACTTATTTTGAAATACTTTTATATTAAGAATTGTGGCTATAGTGTACATGTATGTTTCCTATATTCATTTGATCAAAATTTGTCCAATATATATAATGTGATAACCCTATTTAAATATAATAGACCTATATTTTGGTGTTATACGTATTATCCAATCCTAAATAAAATTACTTTAAGGCCTAGGAAGTCAAACCTAATTAGGGCATTGGAGACTAATTATTACTTCTGTCAGATTCAACCCGTTAATAATACTTAGCAAAATATTGGGTAGTTCAATGATGAATAATTTTAGAAGTTATAATGTTTTTATTCATTGAACTTTGAATATTAAATTAAAATTTGTTTATGTTCAATAATATTAATATTTAAATTTTGAAAATAAATAAATAAAATCATTTTAATTTAATTATAGACATGTCATGTATATTTTATGTTAGAATTTAAATTCTTATATTGTTTAATATTTTTACACATCAATGTAAATTACACGTTAAAAAAATTATTATAATTAGATTAAAAATATTATATTTGTTCATTTTAAAAATTTTGAAACTAACATCTATCAAAATTTGGAAGAAAAAGAATTGATTTTACGTCAAAACTAAAACAACTAAAAATATATTCAATTTTATTTTTATTTTAATCACAAATAACAAATGGTAAAAAGTTATATTTTTATAATTGAGAAATAGTAAAAAAAATATTTAATGAACACAAATAAAATAAAATCCCTTGTGGGGTCTAACAGAAAGTAAAAGGAATCTGCTTTTCAGAGTAGAAAAGGAAATATGATTAGGGTTAGGATTTTGATCAATAATGTTCATTTCATTTGGAACGTGCTTTCGGCTGCTACATGTTTATTGCCACGTCATTTTAAAAGTATGGCTCTGAATCATAGGGCTCTCAATTAGGGTTTTTTTCCGTTACCATTTTCTATTTATTATGTTATTCAAGAAAACTAAAACCCTATTCTTTTAACCATATTTTCCAATTATAACTAAAATTTCACCTTAAAATATACAGAGAATTTTAAAAAATAAACTACAAATTTAATTTGAGAACATCATTTATAGTATAGTATTGTGTCTATATTTTGTCTTTTTCTTTGGCTTTTTATGTAATTGTAATATTTAAATTTGGATACGGTTAACATTCATTTAAGTTCGTATTTTAATTTTGAGAGTTTGATGTTGACTTAATTGGAATGCGAACTTATAAAATTTTAAGTCTCATGTTACAATATAAAATATTAGGGATTATATAATTATATTTGAAATATTATGAGTCTTGAGAATTTGTAAAAATATGAAAGATATAAGATAAATATAAAAAATATGCTACACGAAAAATTTGTTATTTTATTTTATTCATATGCTCTCTCCCTTTCATATATATATATATATATATATATATATATATATATATATATATATATATAAAAAAAAATATTAATTCAATTTTTTTTTCAAATGCGAATTTAGACGAGATGTGAATTTAAATAAATACAGACTTAAAGAAAATGTTTAATATACATTTCATACTACAAATATTCAATTTACAATTTATTACTCTCACGCCTTCTTTTATGCAAGTGTAAATTAATTAATTAAGATTATAATTGACAAAAAATATTACTTTATTATAGCCATAAACAATATTTTTTTAAAAGAAAGATGCGAGTATAACTTACTAAAACTTAATTATAAGTTGCTTTCCATAGTTTTCTAACTTTCACACCATTACTTTTACCTTTAAAAAGGGATAACAGCAACAAGCTTTTAAGAATGACAAATGCATTGTCAAATGTTCTTTGGCTGCTGTGAGTATGGTTTTAGGACGTTCTATTCAAAATATAGGACCTAAAAATTAGTTAAGAAATAGAAATGAGTTTTCAATAAATGGTATTCGAATATTTAATTATTAAAATTTTAAGTTATAAATAGAATTATATTAAAACTATATTTATTTAAAAAAGAAATATGTATTTCTCTAATGCTTAATCTTTAGACTTTTTCTATTTTCTTTTAAGAGATTTTGACTCCATTTTTCATCTTTTTTAATATTAAAGTCTACCATAATACTCTTGGCATAGAGGACAACAACACCAATACCGATCAATTTTGTGAATAGAATATCAAATTCTACTATATTCTTGAGACAATTCTTGATCTAGTTACATATGGAAGATATAGGATTGTATGTGATCTTAAGTAGTTCCTTATGAATCTTTAATCTTTTGTGATTATAAAGATGTGTTCAGATCATTAATATAAACTTTCTTTATGTAATTAGAACATTTTGTGAGATACAGAGCTTATGAGCAATTGTGAGCTACGAGCTCTCTATATTAGGTAAGGGAAGCTAATAATAATTATTGCTTATTGTACTTTTTGATGAATTGTATATTTATACTAGATGTCATTGCATGATGATTGAATCGAATTTTGATTTTTTGAGTTTAACTAATGAAGAAGCCAATTGGGGAAGTATTGTATTGAGAGTTGTGATATTATATGGTGTGTTGAATTGATAATGAGCACTTGAGTTTGAGTAATTAACTACTGATGGTGGATTATGAAATTGATTTGGTACTTATTAGGATTTATAAAAGGGGTAAAAGTGTCCATTAGAGTCAATTGAGCAACCTTGGTACCATTGGGTGCTCACTAGGCAATGAATTCCAGGGGTCTAGGGCACTGGGCGCAACCTTAGTATCAACAGATGCTCACTGAACAATGAGTTCCAGGGGTCTAAGGCATTGGACGCGACCTTGGTACTATTGGTGCTCACTTGACATTGAGCTTCAGGGGTTTAGGGTATTGGATGAGACTTTGGTACTATTGGGCTCTTACTTGACAGTGAAATCCATTGGTTTAGGGTGTGGGTGCTACCCTGGTACTGTTGGGCACTCATTTGATAGTGAGTTCCAAATGATTCAGCGTTGGGCACCCTCTGATACCGCCAAACGCTACCCTGTTTTCTAATACTATTTGTTTTTTGTATAGTTTATAACAATTATATATGTGTGAGTTGAGAAAATTTGTATTGTGGTTTGATATGAATTATATGGAATGAGAAGGTAGTGATTCCTTGGGTGGGAATACTACTATGTGTGGTGATGTGTGTAGTGTATTGACGACAAACATTAAATTGAGATCATATTGACTCTACTAGTATTAGACTTATACATAGGAAGATAACTAGTTGTAAGAGTCAATAGAGGTTCATATATGGAGTTTTGGAAAGAGATCAAACTCATAAGATGTAGAATGTACCCTCTCATACTCTACGAATTAGGAAGCGGGTCAAATATGATATAGCTATAACTCCTCATAGACAAGTAAATGAGTAAAGACAGACGTATGATCTCGGGATTCTACTCAAGAAATACATTAGTCCTCCGGAGTTTGAGTTTGATGTCTATATGTATGTGCAAGAGCCATGACGGTCTTGTGTGTTACAAATCATAGGTTTGATGTTCGATTATGTAGTGATGTATAATTTTTTTTTCGTTTTCTTTTTTAAGCATTCTTTTATTAAAAGAATTATAAAAGTTTTAAATTATCACTGACTTGTGTGTTTGAGTGTTTTGGTATTCATCTGTTATCATCGTGCATTTCATGAGAACAAAAGAAAATGCAAGACTATACTTTAGGGGTGCTAAGTTGATTTCATAGTTTATAATCTATTTATAATTTGTCCGTTAAAAATAATTGGGTATTTAACAAATTATCATCTAAATATATATATTTCTACAATTGGAGATGGGTAGTAATTTTATTGAATTTTACTTTTAGAGAATAAGTATGTTTGAAGAATTTAAAGTGTTAAAATTGCTTGAATAGAAATTGTGTGAAGGGTGTCTATTTCCCTTTTTAATGGTACGAAAGATCAAAACAATAATGCAGATATTCTTTTTCCATTCTAGTCAAAAATAATTTCTCAACTTGCATATATAGTATTTCTTCTATTTATCTAAATAGTACATTTTGTAAGGCTAAGATTCTTTTATTGAGAGTTGATTTCTTTTCATGATCCACATCCGAAAAATTGTACATTATTTGTATTTTTAACAAAAGAAAACAAATATATAAAATTTAAAAGATACAAAACCTTACTTTTTTATATTTTGAAACTTGTATTAAATATCTACACATGTATGTATTTCCATTTTAAATATATAAAAACTCTCCATTGCAATAAATGAGTGGTGGAATGAAACTATATTTCTTCGTACATGCTCTCTCGATAAAAAAAATAATTGAAAAGTGTCCAATTTCACTAGCATAAGAAAAAGGTGGAGAGGATCTTTGTGACACGTGACTTATGCAGTCACTGATGAGAGGGGAGTGAGGGTTTTAAGGTGGAAATTACCCTTACAACCTTGCAGGTTAATAATTTAAAAAAGAAAATCAAACGATTAAAATATTTACCATATCTGATGAAGAATCTCCGAATAAGTCAAAACGGTGTTTGCAAAAAAGATTGACACCGACAATAGGAGTAAAGACGAATTTGAAAATGACAAGTTACCTAATTGTCCAGCAAATTCAGAATCATTTCCATCCACATATAATGCATTATATTTGTAATTATAATAAATATAATTATAGACCGAAATAATTTATTTAAGAATGAACCTACTTTAAATGAAGCCAAATATTTTATTACTTAAACTATAATGTTTATAAAAAAAAGTTAGTTAAATTTTATTTTATAAAAATTATTGTTTGAGTGATCGAAGGTTATCCGGGTTAGTTTCTGACATAGGTACGTGGAATTGACTCTGTCAAAGATTAATCGAGTCAATTCCAGACAAAAGTCGATCGAATCGATCTTGATCGAAAACTGAGTGAGTCAATTATAGTTGAGAGTCGATCGAGTCATTCCTATCAAAAGTTAATCAAAATTTGATTAAATCAGCTAAGCTAAAAATTGATTAAAACAATTAATTAATGATCAAGTAAATTTATTTAGTTAACAGAGTATTACTTATATGTCTAATTATATATTTAAAAATAATATTTTTCATATTTAAAAATAAATCCATAAACTCCCTTGATTCATTTCTCTTGAGTCATTAGGACTGTTGTAAACTTTTCTAATGACAAACTTTTTAGTCTAATGAGCTTTTTTTTTTCCAACCCACGTGGATCACGATGAAGACATGTGGAGTGACTTTAACAACTCTAAATTTGTATCATTTATCGCTAAATATAAAAGCAAATTTAAGAGGGATCAAGTCAAGATACTCTCAAAATCATTTTAAACGAGTGGCTTTCAATTTTATTGAATATGTTTTTAAACTAACAATTAAATTTTATTTGGTAAATAAAGTTACCATGTTAGACATATGAAATATCAGGATTAATTTGTCTGAAAATGAATTGATTGCCTTTTTATTTATATATTATGTATAAAAGTAATAATTTTTTATTTTATTTTATTCTGTTTTAGAGGTCTTTGATGTGTATAAAGCCTCCGGCCCTAGCCCAATTTAGCACTGCAATAACTTTGGGCCTAACTGGTATTAAATCCATGGTCCCTTCTCTAACTAAATTTAGTAGTACAACAACTCTAACAAGTTTTTTATATATCTAAATATACTCTGAATTTCTTTTTTAATATATTTATGTTATGAATTGTATGATTTAGAACAATAATATGAATTAAATAATTTAAAATAATTTGAATTATGTAATTTATTGTATTATTTATTAAATAATCTAAAATTATGTAAACTAAACTATTCTTTTATTTGCTTTGAATTTATTTTAATATTTTTGTTACATAAATTTTTTTATAATAATAATTATTAAATTGTTAAAAATTTAATAATGAAAAAAGTATTCAAGAATCTTAGCCAGAAACTTTATTTTACAGTTTTTATATTCATAATTTTAATTTTATTTCATAAATAACTCATAATTAAAATCCTTCAATATAAATTTATTATTTTGGTTTGGTCATTGCAAATACAATGCAGTCAAAGTATAAAATAATCTTTAAAAATTCACACTTACATATGTTTATTAGTTATTAATTAACTCAAAGGATGCAACTGATATTTAAATACAACAAGTAATTTAATTTGATTCTTTATTTTTAAACCAAAATTATAACAAAATCGCTATATTGGGAAAGAAATAGACAAAAAGGAAATAAAAAAAAAATGAGTGATATTTTTATATCTAATTTCGGGTTATCGTTTTGGGCGATAGTCATGCACAATGATTTTAATCATAAAGATAAATTATTTAAATTATTTATGACCAATTTGAGTCTAATTTATTTTATATTTATTTCAGGTTTACCTATTCGATTAAAAAAAGTTTGATTTATGGTTAGACTAAACTATTTAAATGAGTTAAATTTTATAAGCTTGTCAATAATAATCAACTTTTAAAACATTTATTAATTGGTTATTCTTTCATTTTACCTTATATGTTAGGATAATATAACTTACCTTTTTAAGGATTTTTTATATAATTTACACACTTTTAAGGTGGTCCATATCCAATAATTCTTTTTATCCATAACTTTATTATGAGATTTAAATTGCTAATTTATTAATATATTTATAATACGTTTTGGTAATTTTATTTTGTATTCACTTTCTATTTTTATCAATTTATGTTACAATGTTAACTAAGTTCTCATTGGTATGTTAGTGAATCATAACATAACCCAATAAAAAATTATTCTTTCACTCATCCTGTATTTTCATATTTTCTTGTGACTTTCACATGATTTATTTAGGATTATCTAATGTAAAATAATAAAAAAGATGGTCCAAATTAGTTGTTGTGAAATTTACACTTTTATGACATGTCTTACAACAAATAACCTACAATCCAGGCAACAATGTATGACCACAACGTGGAGTGTTTTTTTTTTTTTCACTGTCTCCTTCAATCATTAGGTCAATTCTCTTCCTTTTAATGCAATGGATGTTATAATTCATATAAAGAAATTGTTTAATGAATTCAATAACTTGATTCAGAGGCACTTTTCTACTTACTTTTTGCTTATTCAATATTTATATCTTCACACACTTTGAGTTGACACTTTTATTTTATAGTACTCTATCACAATCATATAAAATAGCATATAACCTATAAATTAGCTAACAAACAAAATAATGAAATAAAAGGACACAAAAATAAAAATAAATGTTTTGCTTGAAACATATCCTATGTTAGTTTGACTTGACCCCACTTAACCCTATATATAATAAATTTCAAAAACACCTACCTTTGCTTTCGTACTTAAATTCACAGACCAACCTTTACACCAACAACAATAACCATTAACCCTTGAAACAAAACAAAATCCTAAATAAAAGTTTGGTACTTACCAAGAAAAAGAAGAACAAAATCCTAAATAAAAGTTTGGTAGTTACAAAGAAAAATAAGAAGAAAAAGAAAGTGACTTCACCATTGTCATCTTCAAAAAAGTGACTTCAATACCAATTTAGGATTGGAAAATGATATTTTAACTATTAAATTTTAACAATTTTCTTTTACAATATGATGTGTCATCTTCTAAGTAGTTTTGGAATATTGAGAATGAGAAAATAAAAAAATGGAAAATCATTTAAAAGATACCACCTAAAGTTGTAAGAGAAAGTTGTCAAAATTTAGTAGTTAAAAAATTATTTTCCTTTAAGATTATCTTTCTTGAGTAGCTCATGATTTGCTAACCTTCCATTTCATTGCTTCGCACTCTCAATTTGGGAAAAAAAAATAGCACCATTAAGTGTACTTACACCAATATACACTTTCTTTTTATAAATTAGATCTTCATTTTCACTCCCGCACCTATAATGTCCTCACATTATTTGACCATTTTTTTTTCAAAATAATAAATTCTAAAAGGTTAAATATGTCTTGTGACTTTTAAATTTAAATGTAAAATTAGAATTCGACTATATTCCAAACTTTGATATATTTTAGTTTATAAACGTTAAAAAATAAAAAGATATAGTCCTATTAACTTAAAGGTGTTAATTATTTTTTATATACTAAATGATGTTCCAAGCTAATATTTAACCTGAAATGTATCGAATTGTATAGAAAACTAAAAAATTAACCTCAAACGTTGTTCGACAAATAAAAAAAGTGTAACGTAGTTGGGTTAAGAGGATTATATCCATTCATTTTTAAAGTTTGAAAACTAAACTGTATCAAAGTTGAATATATGAATAAATTTTAATTTTGCATCAAAGTTTAAGAAATAAAAACATAGTCATACCATTTAAAAAAAAAAAAGTCTTCAAATGGACTCAATGACAAAATAATTTCATAAATAAACATGTTAACTATACTTGTTCATAATTCAATTTTCAGATAGTCAAATTTTCATCTCTCATATACGGTTCCAATGAAAAAAAAAACTCAGAATCTAGTTCTTGAAGACTCGGATTTTGGATGGATTCTTTATTTTTCCTTTCTAAGTAGAGAGCAATGTGTTAAAAAAATAATTAAAATTAATAAATGAATATAATAATATAATAAAAGTAATAAAAGAGGGATAAAATAGAAGAATGGAAACATAATAACCTTGCGTCCCGGGTTCCTTTTTCCATTCCCTTTCAAAGTCATCCTCCATCTTCATTTCTCTCAATATAGTATATTACATTATAGGTTGAGATATGTATGAATACGATAATAGAGAATGATAGACTATGTTTGAAGGAACTTCCAAGTTCATGAGTAAGATTACCTTGTTAGCAATATAGAGATGGTGGTAGTGATTTTTTTTAAAGGTCTGGATGTATTGTCTTGATGGTACTCGATTTCACATGTTTAGTGATCCCAAGAAACTCGTACACTTATTTTATCAGAAGGAATTGGATACAATATAGTTAGAGATGATTAAGTTGTAAAGGTTGTGATTTTGAGTTTTTGTATCTTTTATGGGAGGGAAATATCATTGGAGAGGCCTTAAGTAAGGACACACAAATAATTTTTTTGGACAATAATTTTTTTTCTATTTATTTAATTATTATTATTATTATTATTATTATTATTATTATTATTATTATTATTATTATTATTTCCTACAATATGTTTATAAAATTTAAAGACAAAATTATACGATGATATCTAATTATACTTAAAATATTCACACACACAAAAATATATATATATA
>Ga0214545_1000136_pt1 | contig 88834 bp, 38 predicted proteins | sample CNSS4metaG_FD_160064 | JGI IMG/M metagenome (GOLD analysis project Ga0214545, IMG submission 160064) | Root nodule microbial communities from cowpea collected in UCLA plant growth center, Los Angeles, California, USA - CNSS4 | ecosystem: Host-associated > Plants > Roots > Nodule | place: USA... | reverse complement strand
GTCATTTATATATATTGTAGGGTTGTTTGTTTTGTGATCAGTTATATTATATACTGCAGGGTTGTTTTTGTTGCAATAATTTTGTTGAAATCTGATTTTGGACTGAAAATGTAACATATGGAAAAAAACCTGCGGGCCAGCCCGGCCCGGCCCGTATAAATCGGGCCAAAATCGGGCCGGGTCAAAACGGGCCGGGCTGGCCTGTTTTGACATCCCTACACTGAATAAATCAAATTCATCTGATAAATATTGGTTTTTAAATAACTAGATGTAAAATTATAGAAAATGGTATTTTAAAAGTGACGGTGATTTAATAATAGTATATTAATTATTTTAAAAGAATAATTTTATTTAAAAGAGTATGATTAGAGATATATTGGTTGTTAATTAGATTTTTTTTTTCTGTGTTGTAAACTGTTTGTGAATAATTAGATTTGCCTCGGTTCGTCCTAAAAGCAAACATTTCACCTGCATGACAAAGAGGAAAAATAATCAGAGAAATCACAGACAAGAAACAAATGTAGAAAGCATAAACGAAGAAGACGCAAATTTGGAACAAAAATAAAGAGTATACAGAGAGAGGAGAGATATAACCTAATGTAAACTGGCGTGCGTGCTCACAGAGGAGATGCTGCTGCTGCCAGGTCCCACTTTTGTGTTTGGGCGTTTGAAGAAGAAAGTGTGCTCTGAGGGAACAAGGTATGTTGCCTTTAATTTTTTTTTTCATTAATATTTTGAGATGCATATATAAGAAGAAAATGTTAATAAGTTTGCCAACTATCCAATTGCATAAAGGTTGTATGGGTTAGTGGGGTGCTTCTCTCATCTCTGTTTTCTTCTTCTCAATTCTTAATTGGTTTCAATTATTGGATGCAAATCTTCGCAGGATATGAGTGTTGTGAAGTTCACCCCAACTAATTCTTCGTTCAAAGTTTGGAAAGAGCAGTTGAGTGGAAGCTTAGAAAAAGAAAAATCCAATCTTGGTCATACTTGGAAGGAAGATTGTCATGTCGTACACTGCTAAGACAACAAGCTTAAGGTATGCCATTCACAAATTTAGTGTCTTTCTGAGGTTCTTTTCTTATTCCCAAAACCAAAACGCCAAAAACAATTATGGGTTTGATGCCATTGGTGATGCTGTGGCCTTATTCAGTCGCTTAATCACTATGCACCCTCTTCCATCTGTTGTAGAAATTAACATGATTTTAGGGTCAGTAGTGAAGATGAAGCATTACCCTACTGCTATATCATTGTTTAAACAAATGGGGTTGAGAGGAATCACCCCTTCTATAGTGTCTTTGAGTATCTTGATCAATTGTTACTGTCACTTGGGTCACTTGGGTTTTGCCTTTTCAGTGTTGGGCATGGTTCTCAAGATGGGTTATCAGCCCAATCCAGTAACCTTGACCACGCTCATGAAAGGGCTTTGTGTCAATGGTGAGGTTAGGAAAGCTGTGGACTTTCATGATAGCGTGGTGGCTCAGGGGTTCCTGTTGGATGAAGTTAGTTATGGGACCTTGATCAATGGGCTGTGTAAAATAGGACAGGTAAGAGATGCCTTTGAGTTCGTGCAGAAAATGGAAGGGCAAATGGTTAAGCCTAATGTAGTAATCTACAATATTATGATTGATGGTTTGTGCAAAGATGGATTTGTAACTGAGGCGTGTGGTTTATATTCAGAAATTGTTAGCCGGGGAATAAGTCCTGATATTTTTACTTACACTTGTCTGATTCATGGTTTTTGTAGTTTGGGGCAGTGGCGAGAAGTTACCCAGTTGTTGTGTGATATGGTTGACAAAAAGGTCAACCCAAATGTTTATACCTATAACATACTGATTGATGCATTATGTAAAAACAGAATGCTCACAAAAGCTCATGATATGTGTAATTTGATGATTGAAAGAGGTGAACAACCAGATGTAGTTACTTTCAACACTTTGATGGGTGGATATTGCTTGTACAATGATGTGGATGAGGCAAGAAAGTTATTTGATACATTGGTTGATTGGGATATTGTGCCTGATGTTTGGAGTTATAACATCTTGATTATTGGGTATTGCAAGAGTAAAAGGATTGATGAAGCTTTGATCCTCTTCAATAAAATGCACTGCACCAATTTGGTTCCTAATATTGTAACTTACAGTTCTGTTATTGATGGTTTGTGCAAATCTGGGAGAATCTCTTATGCGTGGGAACTTTTTAGTGCAATTTGTGATGGTGGACCATCCCCTAATGTTATCACTTACAATATCATGTTAGATGCTCTTTGCAAAACTCAACTTATGGACGATGCAATTGAATTATTTAACCTAATGTTTGAAAGGGGATTGACTCCTAATGTTTCGAGTTATAACATATTGATTAATGGGTATTGCAAGAGTAAGAGGATTGTTGAAGCCATGAACCTTTTCAAAGAAATGCATCACAGAAATTTGGTTCCTGATTCCGTGACTTATAATTCCCTCATTGATGGGTTGTGTAAATCTGGAAGAATCTCTCATGCATGGGAGCTTTTCTATGCAATGCATGATGGTGGTATGCCAATTAATGTTATCAGTTATAATATCTTGTTAGATGCCTTTTCCTAAACACACCATGTTTTCTAGGAAATTGATTATTAAACCTAATGTTTGAAAGGGGATTCACTACTTATGGTTTTAGCCATTGCATTGCATCTTGATTGATGAATATTACAAGGGTAAAGGAATGGAAGAAGCTATGAATCTCTTCAGACATGCGTTGCAACAGTTTGATTCTTGATACTATAAACTCATCTCTTGGTAATGTTGTCAAATATAACACCATTATCAATGGACTCTGCTTAGAAGTGAGAATGATAAAGCATAGGAGCTACTTCAAGAAATGTTTGCTGAAGATCTGAACAAATGATAAAACCTGGTGAGATACAGAAGCTAATTCACACTGAAATCTATACTTCTATACTTATTACTAAAGATAGGTTTGAATAAATGCTTGGCAAATGCACTGTTGCAGCTTTGGTGTAGGTTGAAATGAACCCCATGGAAAATGCATTGTTGCATATAGTCTTGCATGATCATCTCGAATAGTTCATGAAAGGTGGCACTCTCTTGAGGTAATCGAGTTCAGGCAATTTACATTTATTCTTGGAATAACTTTTCTATTTCTTAAATCAACAATAGTGCATATAAGATTTAGCCTGTAAAATTCTCATGTAATTAACAAGAGTAAACTTTCTTTTTGTACGTTGTTTTTCAAATTTCTGTGGCTTTTTCTTTTATGTTTTATATTTATTCTTATTTTTTGCTTCTATGTATAACACCCCTCTTATCAAGAGGGCTGTGTCAGGTCTGCAGCCCAATACACCCCAACCCCTCGTCCCAAGTGTCCCCCCACTTCGCAAGGCAGGTTGTTGTCAGTGGGTATCAAACCCCAAACCTGACCTTTAACACCCTCTCAACAAGAGAGATGTCACCAGCTGTGAATACACCCCAACCCCTCACCTTTTCTCCGTCCATTCATACTAATTGGTAACATCTGTCTCGTTAAGAGGGTGTTAAAGGTCAGGTCTGGGGTTCGACCCCGTCTGGCAACAACCCACCTTAGTATGAATGGACGGAGAAAAGGTGAGGGGTTGGGGTGTATTGGGCTGCAGACCTGACAGGCTCTCGGGGAGAGAGATGTTACATCTCCTTCATTGTCTCAATATGAAATCTATTTAGACAAATATATTTAGTCTTCACTGTAGAAGTGTAGTAGCTCTTCTGGAGCCTTTAAAACATTATTTGTGATATAAAAATAATGTTAATATTGACTTCTCGAATAAGCAAATAAGAGAAAAATAAATTAATAATCTTGAGAGTTTAATTATTGCACTATCAACAAAATATAATATATTTAGTCTATGCAATATTACTGCATATCAAAGTGATCATATATATATATATATATATATATATATATATATAGATATATATATATATATATATATACTAAAACTCAATTACGTATATCCATATAAACACAAAATCGTAATATAGTAATACCTTATATATATATAGAATCAAAACCACGAGTCAAATAAAATAACATTATATATTAAAAATTAGCAAATCCATACAAACAAAATGCTTAGGTTTTAATAACCATATTTTATTAAAAACTCATTGTATCAAATATTTAATCCAAATAAAATGTAATGTCGCATATAAAGATATTTAACAAAACCTAAAACACATATATACAAAATCACCTTATACATTTAATAATAAATATTCATTATACATTTTTATAACAATATATAATATTTAATTATATTTATTCTATTATTATGGATAAAAAGATATATATTATTGTACATGGACGCTGAAATTTTTAAAATTAAGAACATATGAGTTATTATAAATATTATGAAAATAAATATTTTAAAATATATTTTAATTTATTTTTCACATGTATTTTATATTTTGAAATATTAAGATTGTAAATAAATATTAAGATTATGCATGCACATAGTCAATTAAGTGAATGATTTTTTCAAACATAAACAAATGATTATATAATGATCATAGTTGATTACATAATTCAATAAAGACAACACACATGTAATGTAAATAAATTTTGGCTAACTAACCAGGCTAATCCAGCACATTGAAATAGGAGAATGGAGAGAAAGGAGGAACAAAAGCTATGTCAGCGAACAAGAAAGAGAGTATTGGAATAAGGAAAGTACAACCAAATGTGGCTAATGAGGAACACATGTTCTTTATTAGAAGTTGTAATCAATAGCCCTTTCCTCCAGTGACTTTCTTTTTCTACCATGCAACACTCAACTTGCGAAGGTGTACTAAAATGAAAGGCATTAAGAAATTATAAGAATAATCTCAATGCCAATGCAATAAAAGAGAATCAAAGACTTCACAACATGAATATGGTGAGAGATTTTAGGAATTTTAAGAAATTAAGATATAACATTTCAGTTACTTATAAATTGAATTCTTTTTATTTTTTTAAATAGTTTATTAGGATAAAGTTTATAAAATAACAATAACAATAATAATAATAAATGTTCATTATACACTCATTTCACATATACATTTCATAATATAGAAGAAAATTTGATTCTTCTTACTTATACATAACCAACATCAAACATGCATATTTTATATAGTAATAATACCATCGAGAATTCACCTTAAATTAATTAAATTATAATAAAAAATAATTTAATATATAAAAATATATTGTACTCTCACATAGAAACTTTTTCTGCCATTTTATACAAAAAACACAAATTCTTATTACTTCCATCACCAATGAGGTGATTAATGTTTCCATCTTCTATTTCATTTAGTTTAGCAAAATAATAATAATAATATGAAGATGAGTGACATTTATATGGCCAAAAACAAAATCATCATCTTTATAAACACAAAGTGTATTTATATGTTATTCTCCTGTTTTTAGGATGCTTTGATGTAAGACAAGTATGACCCAAATGGCCTTTACCACCATAGTGATAAATTATATTGTCATATTATTTGTCATTGTTTTCATTATTTTCTTTACCCTTTTCACACTATTGTTTCACTTCTAATGACAAAATGTCTCTTTGAAATTTTCTTTCTGACCATGAAAATATATTAAATGTTGCTATATTCACTTCTGGGAACAAAACATAACCAATTTAGTCTCATGGATGTTGCTGCATTCACTTATGGGAATGAAGCATAATCAATTTGGTCTCATGATTTTTCATTAAAACTTATTGTTTTGTTTGGCCATAAGAAGACATTCAGATGCTTTATTTGCACCTTCTTTCCTTCTTTTCCTTTTTTTTAGAGTATCATCAAGACCCATTGCATCTAGATGTATTTCAACCTCTAATACTCAAGAAGATGAATAATTTTTCCTTGTAATATCAAAAGTCACAAATTCAAATTTTGTAAGGTTTGACTTGTTTAAAACTGACTCATAAAATATTGATAATAATCAAATTTTATATATGAAACTATAAATTTAATATAGACAATAATAATAATAATAATAATAATAATAATAATAATATAAGACAAATATGAAAATTGATAAAGTCAAATAATTTTTTATCACAAAAAAGAAGAATATAAGAAAAGATTGACAATAAGGAAATAATAGCCTGAATTGAGGCATAAAGTATTGTCCTTGAAGAGAAAATGTTTCTACTAACTCAGTTGTATAGCCTTCGTGCTAATATAATGTTATCAAATAATTGAGAGAAAGAAAATAGAGAATAAAGATCGATTCTTTGTGTGTCATTTATCAATAGGAGATACAAATACTAATGATAACATCAATAACAATCAATCATAAGTAACTGCTAACAACTCAATGGACATCCATAAATTTTATAACAATTTTACATTTATTAGTACATTATTAAAAGAGAATAAAAAAGTGAAAACAATGCCTACAACAATTTTATAATAACAAAATATAATGATTATACTTATTTTTTTAAATATATCTACTATTACAATAAAATGATATGCTAAAATATAAAAATAAATTATAAAAATATGCACAAAAAACGTATTTGTATTCTTCTTACTTTTTTAACAAAAAGAAACTATTAAGCTAGAAAAGCTGTGTTATTTTATTTTTTTTATGATTTTTTAAACAAATAGACATACATATTGCTAAGATAAAAAGAAGAGTTCAATTTTTATAATTATTTATAACAATATTTTTACATTAATAATAATAATAATTATTATTATTATTAGATCCTAAAAAATGTTATAATTAAAAAGATATAAATATGGTTAACATTTTAAATGAAAGATAAAATTGTTTATTATTTGTAATTTAAAAAGTTTATTTGTTTTTTAAAATTTAAAATTTAGTGAATAATTATTCAATCAGAAAAGTATTATTAAATATAATTAGATATTCATTGATATTTTTAGATATTGTTTATTGTTGATATATTAAAATATTGTTGGATATAACTAAAGATTATTGTTAGATAATGATAAAAATGAAATATAGACTATAAATATATAAATAAATAAATAAATAAATAAACAATTAGAATTTTAAAATACATTTGTAAGAAAAAATTAAAATATATCAATAAAATAAATAAGTAGAACAATGTATTTGTTGTTAATTATATAGAAAAATAAATAAAATAATAAGTAAAGATATAGTGCGTAAAAACCCTACTCAATTGTTTGTATCTTTGCCCTGAAATGAAAGTGAAAAATCCTATTTAAGCCAAAGCAACCTTAGGATGTAACCCTAGTTCCACTAAGCCTCCCACCATTTGTCTCAGCAACAAATTCCCTCTTCTATTTCAATTCCTAAAACCCTTACCTTCTTCACTCATTCTCCAGTACTGCGTCATCTTCAACCCTCCTCACTGTGAGTTACTTCAAACTCAACCAATTTTCCAAACTTTTCATTTGGGTCTTCGTTCTTTCTTCGATTTTTTTCTCTTTAACTACCCAATTGGATTTATGTTTTTGTTTTCTTTATTGTTTCTGCCCGTTTCATTTGGGTGTTCCAGTGGTTACACACAGAGGGGCCTCAGAGTTGTGCCACCATGTCGGACGAGGAAAGGGAGGAGAAGGAGTTGGATCTTTCTTCTGCCGAAGTGGTCACCAAATACAAGACAGCCGCTGAGATAGTTAACAGTGTGTTTCTCACTCTTTTTAATGTCCTTGGGTTATTAATTCTTTCTAGGATCTTGGTGTTGCTTACATTGGACACAATTTTCTCCTGGGATGAAGTTCAAATTATGTTATACTTACATGTCTGTTTTTTCGTAAATTTTAATGTTTTATTTCTGTGATCCTCTTTGATTTATAGAGGCTTTGAAGCTTGTTATTTCGGAATGTAAACCTAAGACCAAGATTGTGGATATCTGTGAGAAAGGGGATTCATATATTAGAGAGTAAGCTTATATTTATTTCTATAAGATGGAACATTGCATGATATTTTAACATTTGTACATGTTATCTCTTATTTTTGTTTTTATACTTATAGAATTTTCCTAATAGTTGTTTCTTATCTGTGTAGGCAAACGGGAAATGTGTACAAGAATGTGAAGAGGAAGATTGAGAGAGGAGTTGCTTTTCCTACATGTATATCAGTAAACAATGTAGTCTGCCATTTCTCTCCACTAGCCAGTGATGAGTCAGTGTTGGAAGAAGGTGATATATTGAAAATGTAAGATATTCAGAGCATGAATTTGTGATGTGTGGCGAGAAAGTGGTCTCTTATTACTTAGAAGTTAATGGTTTTTTCTTTGGTTGGTACAGTGATATGGCTTGTCATATAGATGGTTTCATTGCTGCTGTAGCTCACACCCATGTACTTCAGGAAGGTCCTATCACAGGAAGGGCAGCAGATGTCATTGCTGCAGCAAATACTGCTGCAGAGGTGGCCTTGAGGCTTGTCAGGCCAGGAAAGAAGGTAATCAATTGTAACTTTGTAATGGTTGATTTGGATTTCACTACATGTTGCCTTTCTATAGTGTACCCTTCGTTGATAGTTGTAAATTCAAGTAACATGTAAGCATTAAAATTGGAGAGAAATTTGTTTGGTTCATGTGTATTATTTAAAGGGATTTCATTGCGATGTTATGCGACTTGTTTGATTTTGATCTCTAAATGATGCAAACTGTCATGAGCTATGGATAAATTCCGATGAAGCTTAATTGTCATAGTTACACTGATAGAGGTCATTTATGGTTTTTCTTCTGTAGTCTTGCCTATTGAGTACATTGCTCATCTATACAATTCATCTCGGTTGTGTGTTGTGCATTGTACATGATGAATTCTTTCTTAAACTTGCATCGGAGACTTGATTAAAATGTTATTCTGATTATTTTATATCTCTCTGTTTTCATTCCAGTTGTCCATGTTCTCTTAAAACTATCCTCACGTGGTTTGTATTATATTGTAATTTGATCATTTTTTTCTCTGTATGATGAAGAAATCATAGGCTATGGATGAACTCCAATGAAGCCTGTTTATGTCATAGTTACACTGACAGAGAATTGTTGATTTTCTATCCCATTATGTTATTTTACCTGCTTGTCGAATGTTATCATGCTCTGTCGTCAAATGCTTGTTTGTCTTATAAATTAATATGATCCATAATAATACTGGATTGTGAATTTATGAACTGATCTCTATATGATGAAGAAATCATAGGCTATGGTTTAACTCCAATGATGCCTTTTTTGTCATAGTTACACTGATAGAGAGAATAGTTTGTTCGTTATTATATGCCTGATTGATGGCCACCATTTGCTTTTTGAATGTCTAGTCCACTAGGAAATAGTATGTTCTGTGAAGGCTGTTTCATTTAATGTGTAATATGGCCGTTTCTCAAGGTTTTTGGAATATTTTTGGATGTTGACTATATATATATATATATATATATTAAAGGTTTGTGGGATCCTTTACCTCGTAATCTGATTATTTACTTTTAATAGTACTGTAGTTGTCTCTTGATTTAGATTCATGACTGCGTATATGGATTTTAACATTTGTAGCAGATTAATTATAACAAAGGCAACTTTGCCGAGGTGATTAGTACCATATTGGTTTCCTCTTTTCCCTGTTGCTGAAACTAGAATTGGCTAAATTTTCTTCATCGCTGTACTGATTTATACAGTCAGTACGCTTGTCTAGTGTAGCCAACATAATGTGTACTAAATCCATTACTTATTAATTGTTCTTTACCTGTATATGCATTCCATATACTTATCATGTTACTGATATTTGCCTCTATGTTTAGACTTGACAATCTTTGCTTGCATTCTGATATTTGTATCAATCTTTGCTTCCATATTGGTTTCTTTTCCCTGTTGCTGATACTAGAATTGGCTGAAAATTGTTTTATGGTTGTGCTGATCTATACCGTCCGTGCACTTGGCTGTTATATATAGCCAACATACATTACTTATCTTTTACCTTTCTGATAATCCCTTAATATATTTTCTAATGATGTTACTGTATTTTGCCTCGCTTTTTAGCCTTGCCAATCCCTGCTTTGATTATGATATTTGTACCAAATGTGTATGTGTATGTGTGTATAATTAAGGCAACTTTGCCGAGGTGATCAGTACCATATTGGTTTCCTCTTTTCCCTGTTGCCAAGACTAGAATTGGCTGAAAATAGTTTTGTAGTTGTGCTGATTTATATAGTCAGCGCACTTGTCTATTATAGCCAACATACATCACTATCCTTTACCTGTCTGATGATGTTATTGTAGTTTGCCATGCTTTTTAGCCTTGCCAGTCTATGCTTTGATTCTTATGTTTGTATCAAATGTATATAATTAAGGCAACTTTGCCAGGTGATCAGTACCATATTGGTTTCCTCTTTTCCCTGTTGCCAAGACTAGAATTGGCTGAAAATAGTTTTATAGTTGTGCTGATTTATATTATCAGCGCACTTGTCTATTATATCCAACATACATCACTTATCCTTTACCTGTCTGATGATGTTATTGTAGTTTGCCCTGCTTTTTCGCCTTGCCAGTCTATGCTTTGATTCTTATGCTTGTATCAAATGTTTTTAATTAAGGCAACTTTGCCAGGTGATCAGTACCATATTGGTTTCCTCTTTTCCCTGTTGCCAATACTAGAATTGGCTTAAATTTTTTTATGGTTGTGCTGATTTATGTAGTCCGTGCACTTGTCTATTATAGTCAACATCTCTTATCCTTTACCTATCTGATAATCCCGTAATATACTTTCTGATGATGTTATTGTAGTTTGCCTCGCTTTTCAGCCTTCCCATTCTATACTTTGATTCTGATATTTGTATCAAATGTGTATAACTAAGGCAACTTTGCCGAGGTGATCAGTACCACATTGGTTTCCTCTTTTCCCTGTTGCCAACATTAGAATTGGCTGAAATTAGTTTTATCGTTGTGCTGATTTATATAGTCAGTGCACTTTGTAGCCAACATAATTCTGTTAAAACCATTCGTATCCTTTACCTGTGTTTTTCAGTGTAATGTAGCTATTATTTGCCTCTCGTTAGTCATTTCTGTGTATATTTGTTGCAAATGTTGAAAGCTACACTAAAGGCAACATTGCCGAGGTGTTCAGTTCAGTACCATATCGGTTTCCTCTTTTCCCTGTTGCTGTTATTATAGTTGGCTAAAATTGTTTTCGCACTTGTGCTCATTTAATTAGTCAGTTCACTTGTCTATCTCTTTTGTAACCATTACTTATCACTTGTAGTACAGAACTAGAAAAGTGCGCAACAGTACCATTTTTAAACTATTAGTTTAGTTGAATTATTTAATTATTTTGTGTGGGACTGAATGCATACCATTTATAAAACCTTTAGACTAAGGAAAACTTTACTATAATGATATTGATTTCCTCTTCTCCCTGTTACCTAGTTTAAAATAAGCTTGGAATACTGATCTTCTATTATTGTCAGCGTGCTTGGCTGTTTTAACTTGCATAGTATTGATATCAATGTGAATACATCAATGACCTTCTTTTTTTACAGAACAAGGATGTTACTGAAGCAATTCAAAAGGTTGCTGCTGCCTATGACTGTAAAATTGTTGAAGGTGTTCTTAGTCACCAAATGAAGCAGTTTGTTATTGATGGGAATAAAGTTGTGCTTAGTTTGTCAAATCCGGACACGAGGGTTGAAGAAGCAGAGTTTGAGGAGAATGAAGTTTATGCTATAGATATAGTAACAAGCACAGGCGATGGCAAGGTAGCATAATTATATCAACATGTTACCAATTAAGATAAGTCAAATGCCTGATAAAGTAATTTTTTTTTCTCTTGCAGCCTAAGTTGTTGGATGAGAAGCAGACAACTATTTACAAGAGGGCTGTTGACAAGAGTTATCATCTGAAGATGAAAGCCTCTAGGTTTATTTTTAGTGAGATAAGTCAAAAATATCCAATCATGCCATTCTCTGCTAGGTAAACGGGCTACTTTCAATGTTTAATACTTTCAATGTTTAATACTGTCTTTGTTTTTGTTCTTATTCCTTTTTCTTAAAAGTTCATTTGTTTTTTAATAGAGCTTTGGAAGAGAAAAGAGCTCGTCTGGGTTTAGTTGAATGTGTCAACCATGAGCTCTTGCAGCCATATCCTGTTCTGCACGAAAAACCTGGTAAAATTCCTTTGGCTAGTACCATAACTAAATAACCGAGTTGTCATTTATTTAAGCCTTGCCATGCATTATTTTGTTTGTTTTTCAGGTGATTATGTTGCACACATCAAATTCACAGTCTTGTTAATGCCAAATGGGTCTGATCGAGTCACATCTCATCCACTCCAAGAACTGCAGCCTACAAAATCAATTGATGATCCTGATATCAAGGCCTGGCTAGCCTTGGGCACAAAAACAAAGAAGAAAGGTGGTGGAAAGAAGAAAAAAGGTATGCTGCTGTTCTATTATACCTATCTATGGTTTTGTTTTGCCTCCTGCTTTTATGTTATTGAACAGAACCTTTACCTATATAAGGATTCAATTTTCCTTGTTTTGAATGGCTCAACAATTGAAAGTGCTTGGTTGTTTGCACAGGTAAGAAAGGGGACAAGGTAGATGAGTCAGTTGAAGCTGAGCCTATGGACTCAACAGACGGTGCTACTCCTCAAGGTTGAGTTAACCCAGTTCTCTCCAGAAAAAATGAAAGAAGATTTTCATTTCATTTTCAAGCCTCCTTTTTCAATTTTGGTACATTGTTCACCAAATTGTATTTTTCTTGGATATGAATTTTAGTATAGTTCTGACATTAATTCTAACAGTAATTTTACATATGAACATTTTAGTTATAGGTGTGGGACTTTTTCTGAACCGGTTTGAAATGAATATGTTTCGAGCTGATTTCTAAAATCAGTCCAGTTTTGAATCTTAGTGAGATTGTTTGTATTCCGGTATTCCAAAGTCGCAGCTTTTTATAGTAAGGAACCATTCTCCTCCATTAAACCACGTAACGAAATAGAGAAATTATCTTCCACCTTGTATAAACTTTGTTATGTGTTTTTTTTTAAAACCTTCCCTGTTATTCCCAAAGCTTTTGTTTTTAAATTAATTGTAATCTAAAAGTACTTTCAAGATTGTAGTTTATGCAGTTGTTTTGAATGATTTTCAAGAATATGAATTTTAGATGCTTTTGAATATGTATGGGAGTGAATTTGGCGGGTCCTGAACAATTAATTTGACCTACTTCCCCCTACATTTTTGGTCTCAAAATTAGGTATGATATTAGTAACTTTCAATAATATGTATTAGATGTTAAAGGTTATGTTGAAGTGAACTACAATTAATGTGAAGTAGTTTCCAGAGTCTCTGAGAAACCAAATTAAGTGTTTTTGCAGAGAACAAATAAGATATTTTGGGATACAAATAATGTCTTATCTTAATCCTTAACTTCTCTCGAGTTGGCTCCTTTTTGACTTGTACATGTTGTCTTCTAACGTAGGCAGCTCGAACTTGGGAGGTTACTTGCGGAGAGGGTTCTGACGATCAAGTCAACAAAAGAATCTTTAGAAGTTAAATCTTAAATTAGGGAATTAATGAAAGCATACCCCTTAATTGTTGGGGTCCATGTTATGGGTTGGGCCTCTGGGCTCTTCAAGGTGGTGGTGAAGGAGCTTGGATGTTCATACTTCTATAGTGATGATGGCAGTACTAAGTTCCCTTTTAGCTGAACCGACAACCCTTGGCGGTATAAGGATATGGAAAGGGAGAAGTTGTCGTTGATGGATAGGGAGGTGGTGGAGACCCTGATGAAGTTTAACGATAAGATGCCCACTAAGGGCTTAGTTAGGGTTATAATTTCGTACATCCAATTATTGATATAAAAAGTATCTTTGTGTTTTAAGCGCTATGTCGTGTTTGAGTTAACTAATCGGCATTTTTGCTACTATTGTAGGTCATATGGCACAGGTTGGTAAGAAGAATTTGAATCTGTTTCAAGCTCTTCTCAAAGAGAAGGCGTGGAAGGCAAAGGATGTTGGGAATATTGAAGTTTCCAATTTGCAAGATAAATTGGTTGAGATACACGTTCATGGGGGCCAAAGAGAAAGGCGGAAGTACCCACTAAGCAAGGTGGGGAGAAAGATGTGAAGATGGTGAGAGTTGCCTTGTTGGGGTCGGGATCCTCATCTGGTGCGAACAAGCCCGAGTTTGGGTTGATAAAATTGCCAAAAACGATCGTCTGGCGTGATATTGAAATTAATTTGTCGGAGTCGTTGGTTAACTCGATTGACAACATGGAACCGAATGTCATGGTGAAGGCAATGCTCGAGTTTAGCAGCAAGGCTTTGATATTAGGGCGCAGGGTTGAGAGCTTGTATCAAAGGGAGCTAAAGGAGGGTAGTCGGTCCATGGTTGAGGAGCTAAAAGAGGAGCTGACGGGACAGGCTAATAAACACGCTGAAGAGAAAACCGCTTGGAAAAAAGAGAGGGAAGAGTGGTTGGAAGAGAAGAAGAGGTTGGGGACCTGGAAGGTGAGATGCTTGGAATATGAGAAAAAGCTAAATGCGAAAATCACGAATCTAAAGACTAACTATGACGAATTGAAAGAAAAACATGATGACATGGAGAGCGAACTTGATGACCTGAAAGGTCACATAATCCAGGAGCATATCAATGGCTTCCGAAAGGGGTTAAGGTAAGCTGCATTCTTCCACAATGATATAGATGTTTCGGATGCCAAGTTTGATGTAAATAAGGACATGGTTGGAGGGCAACTTGTGAACGAAGCAGACAGCCCAGAGGAAGAGGCGGAGAAGGAGATTGTGGCGGATGACATTGTGGCGGACACCACAACAATGGCAGATGCGGGAGAAAATGTGGAGAACATATAGACTTGAGCTTTATTGTTTTAACATTTGATTTTCATTTCTTCAGCTTAAGTCTGTAATAACCCGTACAATGTTTTTATTTTATGTTAATTGTGATGGATGATTGTTCACTTACTTGCTTAGACAGATGCATACTTTGTGTGTTACCGCTAGATTACTGTTATAGGCACGCGTTATTGGTTAAACATGTCGTTTGGATTATTGTCATATTTGCACGATGTTAATATGACAGGTCGTATACTTTATTAATGAGGTTTGTATCTTCTAAAAATAACCAAAAATTTGGAAGAAAGACATAATATTTGGAGTATGCAGCGTCCGTCTATTGGTGGGGTAGTTTTTTTTTGTCTTAGCGATGATCAGTGGAAATGGATGGATGTAAACTGAACAATTAATATTCGACCCAGGCCGTTTACTTGTGGTAAGTGGTGAAGAAGTTGTAGTTTTTGGTAAGTAGTCTAGTAGAGGATGTCAACGGAACTACCTTGGTCCATGAGCACCTTCTTCGCGAAGTTCTCAAGCTCGATGGTGATGACCATGGGGTCATCTTATAGTTGGTCGATGACATGGAAATCAGCGTCTGTGGTGGGAGTAAATAATGTGGTTGATGGACTAGATGTTACAAAGGTGTTTCTTCCTAGTTGACGAGGTGGAGCCGCTGCTAGCAAAGCCTCTTGAGATGGTATTAATTGTGCCACACAAGGGGGTCAACTTGGTTGACGTCAGTGCGAACTGGATGTTGATGTGGACGAGTATTGGTGTGTGGTCGATTATTGTGACGAGTTTTGCGTTGGGGGTGGTGGTTGTCGGATTGTTGGGGATGTGAAGGTCCATCTTTTCGGACAAAGCGAGCGAAAGTGGTTGGCGTGAATCAATTCTTCTATTTTGTCTTGAAGCGCCTTGGATTCATCGGTGGTATGACCATTGTTTCTGTGGTATTTGCAGTACTTGGTCATGTCGATATTGGGGGGTTCAAGGTTTTGTGTGGTGGTGGAATGAGGTCGACCTAGAACGCTTCGTTGAGGAGGCGTGATCTGGGGACGCTTAGTGGAGCTTATCTGGTGAATCGTGGTTGCCTAGGTTCTCTGGGCCTCGATTCAGATCGTGGAGGCAGTTTGTTTGGGCCGGTGGACAAGGGTGTATAGTCGGTCGAAAACTTGGTGTGTAGAGTCTGCATCTTCTCCATGCGGATGTAATCTGTCGTGCGCAGTTTGAGGTCATGCATGGAAGCTGGAGAGTGGAGGTAGATTTTGTTAGCAAATGGACCAAGTTTGAGGTTAGAGCCATGTACTGCAAGATCATTTTCTTGAGTGAGGTTGGGCATGCGTAGGGTGGTCCTACTGAAATAGTCAATGAAAGCACGTAGCGTCTCGTTTCTTTCCTGTCTGAGGCTAAAGAGGGATAGGGGTGTGGCCTAATGTGGGCGGCTAAAGGAAAAATGGGTGGTAAACAGGCGGGATAGAGTGTCAAAACAGTCAATTGAGTATGGGGGAAGGTGGTGAAACATTCAAGGGCAGGAGGGCCTTTGAGGGTGGTGGGGAAGGCTTTGCAGAAGACAACGTCGTTTGGTGTGTAGAGGGAAACATGGGTGATGTACACCTTGAGATGCTCGTCGGGGTCAGTTTCTCCTGTGTAGCAGTCCAGTGTGAAGGGTTCCTACTGGCTAGGGAGACGTGTGGTTGTGATGGTGTCAATGAGAGGGTGACGACGCTTGGGTGGGTGTGGTGGTAATGGGTGGTGTGGGATGGGATGTTGGACGATGGTAGGGAACGTGGTGGTGTAGTGGTGAGGGGGGGGATATGAGTGGTGGGATGGGTGGTAGCATTGTGGTTGGTTGTTGGTGGTGCGAGGATGGTTGTGTGGAGGGTGGAAATGATGGGTGTTTGTTGAGTGGTGGTGAAGGTGTGCGGGGTGGGATTGTATTCACTTTCTTCCTCGTTGGGCTGGTAGGCCGGGGACCTAGGGTCCTCTGACGACTCCTTACCCTTCCCCTTCTGTGTAGGATCAACTTCAATCTTCCTCCTTAGTCTTGAGTTTTCTTGCCTAAGCGCTTCCATTTCTTCAGCATTGCGCTTTTTCAGGTCGGCAAGTTCCTGTTGCATTTTGGATTGGCCTTCAAGGATGGCAGCCAAATCTGGGGTGGTGCTTGTAGGCATAGTAGGGGCTGCTTCAGTGTGCTTCACGATTCCGGCTCTGCTGCGGGTGGAGACCATTCTCGACAGTGTGCGAATTACTTGGTGAGGTATTACTTCGATCCCCACGGTAGGCACCAATTGTTCTTGCGGAGAACAAATAAGATATTAGGGGACACAAATAATGCCTTACCTCAATCCTTAACCTCTCGAGCTGGCTCCTTCTTGACTTGTACGTGTCGTTTCCCAACGTAGGCGGCCCGAACTATCGGGAGGTTACCTGCGGAGAGGACTTCGACGATCAAGTTAGCAAAAGGCTCTTCAGAAGTCAAATATCAGATTAGGGAATTAATGGAAGCGTACCCCTTAATTACTAGGGCCCACGTATACTTATAGAATCATTAATTATGTTTGTCATCCTTATGGGCTGGGCTCTCCTAACTATGTTGGGCCAATGTTTAGGGCCTAGATGGGCTTATATGGGCCTGAGCCAAGCCCAAGTCCTTTGCTAGGGTTGTTGTTAACATGGGTTTTGTTTGTGATATTCTAAGCTTGGAGTTAGCAACTTGTTGCTACGTATTTATCCTTTACAGATGATGGCGCGGGCCGCCATGTGATCCTGCTTCACTGGTTGCTCATGTATTGATTTTATTTGTGGGGCTATACCTAGGCGACCTTGACTGTGTAGTTACCTTGGTCCGCCTAAGTATAATACACTAAGCATTATATTTATATTTGACATATAAGAGAAGAAAGTAAATTAAAGAGGAGAACGAGGTTATGTATGTGGGTTTGGATCACATATGCTAGTTTTAGTATGGATCAATTGAAATTAAAGAGCAATGCAGAATTTGTAATAATTTATATAAATTATTTATATCTGAAAAATATTATTTTTAATATTCATCGTGCTAAAGTGTTTGTCATCCTTAGATTTATTTATTTATTTTGAATATTATGTTAACAACGTCGTTGATAATTTTATTTAAATTTTTGTAATATTTTTATAATTTATGAAATTAAATAATGTATTAAAAGATAATTTCCATGATTTTGTAATTTAGAAAAGGAATAATCTATAAAAGTTGATGAAAATAAAGAAAATTCGTATTAAATATGCCATTTTACAAGGTTTGATATTGTTGCATTTTTTTTTTTTGTCAATTGTTTGCGCTTATTATGTAATGAAGTGATATTTCAGTGAGGGTTTGATATTGTTGCAATTATGTAATGAACTTATTATGTTTGCGCTTATTTACGTGATTTTCTATTTTATCCCACTTTTACAGGACAATTCAATTTCGAATGATAAATCATGCAGATCGTATTTGAATGGTAAGATCCTCCATTAAGTGTGCCTCTTGAAAAGTATTTGTTTGAAATTATATTATAAAGTGACAATTTTGAATACAAAAAATGAAGAAAGAAGAAATTGTTATTTTCAGAATAGCCATTTCCTTGCAGCCCGTGTGATTACTATGTTAAAGATTAAAATATCCTTTATTTTTAGAATAAGACTTCAAATTTAATTTAACATTACACAATCAACTTATAAAATTATAAAGAATTGGATTTCTAATATACATACTAAGACCATAAACGGGTAACCACACCCTCCACGCAACGCCTCAGCACTATGGGAGAAATAGATGGATTATGAGTTGAATGTTCTCTCACAGCATTATTACGTTATTATTACTATTATGTAATTATGTTTGGTTTAGTTGAACTTTATTTGTCACTTTTCTTATACGGATTCGCTTGATGCACATTTGTTAAAGGGTGGACATAGATCTGATTTTTCAAAATCTAGTCTCAATCCAATTTATCTAGACCTATAATTCATATCTTATTAACTAGATCGATTAAATTTGATTTTTTTAATCCAATTTAAATTAAATTAAATCTATATTCAATCCACGTTGTTAATTAGATTTGGTCCAACAAAATCAATTTAATATACATGAACATTAGATAATGGACATAACTCGAGTATTGTAAATACTGTAAAAAAAAAAAATTAACTGTTTTTAATGACTTATTTGCAGTTTGTTGTTTAAGTCCTCTAGAATAAATCAGAAACTTTCCAAATCTTTTGAAGAACTCATAAACTAACAAAAAATTCTCTTAAAGAGTAAAATAACCCAGGATTTAATAAAAGAAATAAAGGAGAAAAAAAGAGAATGAGAAAAGATGTGTGAGAGAGATGAGAAGGAGAGAAGAGATGTGCGTTGTGTTTTTAGGAGGAAAGTATGTGCTCCTATTTATAGACATACATTGAAACCCACAATTCCTTGACTTGTGCAGAAGGAACACAACATTCGAAACTAATTCTCGTGATCCTTGCGGTTGAAGCTAGGTAACAATCTGTATTGTTAACTGCAGGTCAGGTCTTGCGGTTGAAGCTCTCTCATCTATGCAATGCAACATATCTGCACCATTAGGAGGAGAAGATAAAATTTTCGGTGTATGAATTGTGAAAAAGTGTAGTTGTTGAGAAGTTTGAATGTCCTCCTTGATTCGTGACAACCTATTTGGAGGAGAAGCGATTATGCCCACACCCTTTAATATTGTTTTTATTTTGCAATACTCTGCTTTTCCAACATCAAGTTAGGCTAACTCGACTTGACCTTTGACTGAAACCGACTTGACACAATTTTCAATTGGGACCAACTTGACATAACATTCAAACTGAACCTACTTTGCTTGACTTTCAACCCAAACCAATTCTACTTGACCTTGAACCTAAGATGATTTTTAGCTTGATCTTATCATCGACAACTTAACTTGACTTAGACACACATTTATTTTAGATTTTCAAAATCCAAATCATGAAACATGTCTAAATCTGATCCAAATCCAATTAAGTAAATTAGATTTAAAATAAAAAATGTGAATTTAAATTTTAAAAAAGATCCATTTAAATAAACTTAAAGTAATATGGATTTAAATTATTATAAATTAGATTTCATATGCTACATATTAACGCAAACTTGAATTTTTGTGACAATATGTTTATCAGAAGTTGTTAAACTTTAGTATCTCTTTAATGGAGCATGAGGCTATATTGTCAAAATGTAATAGTTTTAGATTGAATGTCTGGGTTGTGTAGCGGTGTATGAAGTGATCATTATTAAAAAAACTTTTAGGACATTTTTTCACACAATTTTTAGTTAAAATATAAGTCCGTTCTATTTAAAAAGGATAATGATATTTTGATCCAATTTTAATCTATTATTTCAATCATTTTTCAATTATTTATTTTGATTCTTTCAGTGATCTGATGTGTTAATTTAAAGATGATTGGAATAGTAGGATAAAAATAGATAAAAAAAAAATGAGTCAAAATCATTATTCTTAAAACAATGTATGTATGTGGAGCTTTACATTTGAATGAATGAATTCCTAGCACTCTACTTTATTTATAAATTATCCTTAAATTGAACTCATTTTATCTTTTAAAAAAATCATTTTGCTTTTATACTTATTATGTTTTTATATCGTATGGTGATAAGTTAACATTCATTAAATTCAAAATACTATTAGTTTAACTAAATTTACTTTATTTTTCAACTTAATACATTTTTAAAGTTAATTGCAAGGTGGATGTATTCTTTTTTTCTTTTTTCAAAATATTAATTTTGTTTTTAACCAAACAATATGGGAGACGTATTAAGACTTTCATGACATTGGCTCAGTCAAGGAAGCAAATAATGTCAGATTCAATTACAAACCAGGTAGTGACATCGAAGTTGCAATGCGAGATGAGATAGTAAGGAGAGAATCACTACGTAACTAAATTAATTTGCATTTATACCATTAGGAGAAGCCTATTCATGATGCCCTTCTCAACGGTCTACTATTCATTTGGCACACATATCAGTAACAACAAATGAACAACAACTGGAAAATCTGTTACTGATTCATACACAATTTAATGTCCTTCATTCATACATAGCGGTGGCAATAAAATGAACAATAAACTTTTACGAGGGTTTATTATTCATGATAATCGGTTGGAACAGATGATCAGGCACTTCCTTCCAACCCAAAACTTTGCAACCAACTGTTATCATAAAAGAAAAGAAAAAACGCTTAAAATTTATCCTCCGATGACTCGGATTCGAATTCTAAACGGTCGACAAAAAATATCTAATTCAGATTCCCAACCCAACAACTTCTACAATTATCAGAGATGGGGTCATTTTTTTGTATACAATTAGAAAGAGGTTATGTAAATAAAAGTAATAATTGAAGGAAAAAAATAAATGTCAACATAATAACATGATCCACTCTTTATATTCACCTTACAACATTTCATAAATCAAACTCACTTTGATAAATTAATGTTCAGATATCTCTCGAATTAACTTTTTCGATTTAACACAACACAGTATGAGCCAGGGGTATAAATTGCAATTCAAAGTACTTCGGTAAAATTTGCACTACACATCTCAATGTGTCCAAAACAACATTCTACAAACATTTCACATTGCCTGTCATTCTCAGTAAAGTAAATCAACACTATGGACTCAATGCTGCCCCTTTCTCTATATAATAAAGGAACAGCATCCTATTTACAGAGTTTCACGCTGCCATCAGGCATAGACAAATGAAAATGATTATAATCGGGGAAAACCATGACCTGGAAACAATTATAAATAAGTGTGTCAAAAACCACCAACAAAGCTTCAATATCATCCTGGAAAAAGAAAAGAGATTGTTAACGTTAGATTCAACTGCAGAAGTCATGAATTACAATCCATAATCACAGTAATTTCAATCAACATAATTTCAAGCATGATGGTCATAGTGATTTTTATTTTGATAGCTCATTAAAATGTCTTGGGTCAGATAAACTACAATGGGCAAGATGGAAGAAAAGGAGCGAAGGGAAAACGGTAACCGGAAAAACCAACCAGTCCATTAAGGCACCTTCTCCAATTTTGTTTGTTACTATTATCGTCCTCGTGAATGTGCACAACTAAATACTTCCCAGTCTAATGATTTCCTGTTCATAAATTTATCACTACTGTTCTTGGAGGTCACAATTTATATGGCCTATAACTTGAAAGCTATTATGCAAGACAGATTCTGTTATCAATCGTGTCATTCAGGCTAGGGTTAATGAAAATATGGAATAGGTCATATTATCGTTAAAGAAAACCTAACAGATTAGGGAGTTGGAAGCAAGTGAAAATAAAATAAAACTGGTAGAAAGAAAATATACCCTATAAGAAGTATCAATCTATGAACACAAAAACTGAGCCTGCACATAGCACCGCCAAATCGTAAGAATTAAACGTCAGACCCAATTATGGCATCTTTAACGCCTGCTTCAATTGTGCAAATGCAGATGGATGCATACTGCTCATTGCAGCATTGAATAATTCTCCATGAATGGCAGCACATGTTTGTAGATTTTCTTTCACACAGTCCTCAAGAGACAGCTGATTGATCCTGTCGGAAAATTTGATCTATTGACAAAATAAATAAATGCATCACTTCCTTTGTTACCCTCACAATATACATCATTCAAAAATGGAAATTTAATCTAGTTTTCGCAGTTCCTAACCTGTCTTTTTCTGAATTCTTTACTAGGAATAGTGCCCTCATCATGAGATGCGCTGGAGCTCATGTCACCACTGTTATTGACAATAGACATGAAGAACTGTGGTTTCAAAACATGACTGAATGCCCTTTAATTAAAACCAGGGATGACCCCTTTTTCAGTTTCAAAAACTGAGTTTCCCTTCAGAACTAAGCTTTTTCACTAGTTGGTTATTGACATATAAGAGATTACCCTAACCAACTAAGCGTTAGCTAATAAACGAAAATGACGTGAATGGTATTTATATTACATCCCTAGAATAAAAAAGTATACCTGGACTCTTCCTCAGTTAAGTCTTCATTTCTGCCCAGAATCACACTAGTGCAAACACTGTAGATCAAAACATACACTGGGGTCAGTTACTCTTATTTGCAAACAATGAATACTATTTAAAGGTTAGTACCTCAAAATTTGATCCAGTTTGTCAAGTACTTGAGGCAGTCTTAATGTCAGAATTATTGAGAGTGCTAAACCAATTGTCTTCTTCTGGATGGAAGAGACATTATCTACCTGGAAAAATTATATGCATAAATTGAAAATAGAGGATACAACATTAAGGACGCCAAAATGACACATACACACATAAAACTAAATACTGAATACAAACTTAATCAGATATTGATTTTAAGAAATGTGACATCCTACAGCATATTTAAGAGGACATAGAACTTCTTCCAACCAAGGGCAAACACTTTGCCCCGCCTTCCATCACATAGGGGTGCGTAAGTTAAAAAAGAAAACGTATCAAATAATGAACCTAAACTAGGCCGTGACACAGACAATGAGATTCAAATATACTTCAGATACTGATACATACAAACTTAAAAAATAAAATACTAGGGAAAAACTGAGGGGAAAATCTGATTCAATCCTCTGATAGTGAACAAGTACAAGAGGGTATATAGGCACTCTACTGCCCAATAAATAATTATACAGTTAAAAATGACACTCAGTATCCCTATAATATCTTGCTTCAATAATTAGAACTGACTATATCTCCTCGTAACTCAACAAATAGATAATATCTTCTAGTGACTTAACATACATCAACAGTCCAATAAATATAAATCATTTTAAAGTTGTGTATTTATTAAGTAATGCAACTCACAGGTTTGTCTGAGTACATATAAGGCAAAAATATGCAATAAATTTAGAACGAAACAGTCTCTTGAACATAACCACACCAACCTTATCAACCCAAATGTCAACCAGACAAAGAAGTATATTTTCTTGAACTGGGATGGATGCTGTCTGAAGCAGTAGAGAAGTTGATGGATCTGATGCTAATTGGGCAAGTGAATTTGTATTCATCACCAAAAGCCTAGCAAGGATCGCAGCAGAAGATGCTTTAACAGATGTTTTAGAAGGATCGTGGTCATCTCCTCCACTCAAACATATTACAATTAACTTCTGTAGACAAGAAAAAAAATCCGAGGCTTGAAAACATTCTCTAGATTATGATATGAACTATGAAACATGAGTTGATCAGCACATACTTTCATTTACTATATCTTACAAGCTTATAACAGACTTACTTGTAAAGTGCTGCTAATAAGTGGGGGCACTTCAATGGGGAAACACTGAAAAAAGAAAAAATCAAATTTAAATATTGCTTGCAAGGATTTTTAAAATATATATGACAAGAAAAGAAAACCATCGTCCAACTTATGATAAGACAAAAAAAAGTTCATAGAACATCCAAAAATTTAGTCACAGGCAGTAGAAATGCTGACAATGACGACAGTGATAGTAGTGGTGCTATAGATTAATAATAGTGGTAAGAGTAATGTACTAGCACTGGTGGGAGCAGTAGCAATGACAGTAGTGATAATGGTTTCAATGGTAATGGTAGTGATGATAGGGAAACAATGTTATGCATGATTACCAAAGATAACAAAAGTATTTTTTTGAAACTAAAATTCAAATTTACAAATCTTATTTCCTGGTTTTGAAGATGAATGTAAAAGAGTTTTGAAATGGAGTAAAAGAAAACTTCAAACTCCATTTTTGTTGAATACGCTTTGTGTTTTGAAAATTACATTTGATAACCAAATACTTGCAATAACCCCAAATGTGGCCTTAGTTACCAAAACTTTAGTGTTAAGCTATACAGCTCGGTAATTTAATTATATATGCACTTGGTTCTAAAATCCCAGAATGGAGGTACTAGCATAAAGAAAGCCTTTTTGGCAAAAAAATATATTCTGAAAATTATTGGAATGATATTTCTTATATGATTTTTCAGAAGTTAGATAAATATTATTTGGAATTCTTTTTCAAAATTAAAAACTGCATATTTTCAAAAACCATATCCAAATTGGTAATAGATCATTTATATGTGATTAAAAAAATAGTGTTGCTAAGCATCCTACATTATCATAATGACCCAAAACATAAAAATGCCTAAGCCAATGGGAACTTAATGAGTTAACCTAAATATGCAAATGAAGCTAGGACCTAAGAAAGAACCTAATCCAAATTCAACAAAGGCATAAGGACAAGAGGAGGAAAAAAGATGATAGAAGATATCAGTATTATCAGGTTCTTAGTAGTGCTAAACAATATATGTCTGAGCAGTTGAGTTTGAGCTCACAGCACTAATACTTGACCTAGTAAATAATATGGATTAAGGAAGCAGGTTAAGGTTATTCTGTTACATTACACGATATCAAATATCAATAATATCCATGCTATCATTGTTTACTAAACCTGTACTTCTCAACTGGAGGTATCAGCATATACCAAAAGCCCCAGTAGTTCCTATTCATAATTGTGAAGTTCGAAGATTGGCATTGTTTGGGATCACATACCTGTATTAAGATATCAACCACAGGAAGAACTGAAAGAAGCCCTTTGTCATTGACATTTCCGATAACTAAATCAAGAATTTTAGCAATATTTGTTGCATGCATGCTCAGAAAGTCATTTCCACCCAAAATTATGTAATCTTCAATTATATTCACAGCAACCTGTACTTAAGATAAAGAGTATGAACATCAAAATTTAACAAAGATATTAAAATAAAGTCAAAAACTCCCTGTTAAGGGTGGGTGGGAACTAGCTAAACCAGCAAGAATACGTAACAGTAATAATAATCATAAGCCCAGTATAGTTATCATTTTGAGAATGGGATATCATTGGCTGAATTTGTTTACTTCCATCAAATTAAAAACTGCATGATTTCACTTTTCAAGTCGTGCTGCACAAACTTGATAGTTGTCAACTTATCTGGAAACCAGCTGAAAGAAAATTACACAGATTTCCTTTCCATATACATTAGATATTATATTAGACTACCCTAAAGTACCTTTATCTAATACATATCCCAGACTAGTTTCCCTGTTGGTATCTCTAATCTTACAGGCATAGTTACTAATGTAACAGACTCAACTATCTTATCTAACAAATGTTTACACAAGAATCAATTATCTAAAAATTTGAGAAGGTACAATGGAGGCAGGCCAGGGACGTGAGTAGAAGGAACTTATCATTCATTCATAGATTATTATGTACGTCATACAAAAATAAGTATATTGTCACAATCCAGTAATCATGCTCCCTGAAAATTTTACAAGACTACTTCACCCAAGAGCTACTAACACAATCGCTATCTTTCTCTTGAATAAAGAGAACAGGAGTAAATAGTAAATTGAAAATTTATTAGAGTATGGAGCTAGTTCTAACCTGCAAATGGTCAAAATTTCTTTCCATAATGTCCACAAGGCGCGAAAAATATTGTAACAATTTTGGGACCATTGATGGTGCGTGAGAAAGTGTGGCTTCCCACAACTGAAAGGTGTGCAGTTGAATTTTCATCAGATATTCTCTCACAACAATAGTAGCATCTATTTGGTAAAAAAACAACAGTATTACCAGCATGCTATCTTCTAGGAGATTAAGTTCGTCTGGACTATTAATATCAATCCCATTTTCCAGAATTGGCAGCAGTATACAGTAGCAAATGGGTGACTGGTAACCAAGTGCAACCACAAAGTTTCTCAAAGCAACCAGAAGCTGTATCTGCAGCAGACTTTCACCAGAAGATTCCTCCCAAACCTTGCCACAACAAAAGCAATAGAAAGAAGACAGATCCAATTTTGATTAGTCTGGGATTTAACTACACAGCTACTCTTCTATGTCACTTGCAGGGTAAAACCTAAGAAAAAAAATAGGTATGTAAAAGATGGTAGTTAAACCGATGCAGATCAATTTTGCTTGGTTTCATGTAGCCATTTAAACCATGATCTGATCTTATTTATCAAGTTACAACTAATACAGATTGTAAATCCATTGAGATCAGAGTTGCTTCAAATCAGAGATGTAGTCATATTTCATCTGCAAAGCACACAATTTTTGCACGGCCAAGTCATCTAAAAAGTGAAGGGAAATGATCACACAAAATCTGCCTCTTTACGAAAGACCAATCTTATATTCCTTTTTTTTTCACTTTTTAATGAAAGTCAAGAGAATGTGTCCAACTGTTTGCTCTACCACCCCTTTTTATGAAATTCAACCTCGTTCTAATGCCCACCACCAACCCAATACCCTCCTCCTAACGGTGGTCCTCTTTCTTGGATTTTACTGCCATCTGCCTCCCTGCTGCAATGATTTGTTGTAGTGCTGTGCTTTGTCATGTCAGTATTCTGAGGGTTGTGTAATAGGCTGTGCATTTGTGAATTATGTCAGGTGTTACTTAACTTTCAAATACTAATGTCTGGACATTTGTGATGTTTTGTTTCGTTAAGTGAAAAACATATGCTATATTTTATCATCGACCAAGAATTTATTGATTCCGGATATGTATGATATGTGAACTGGAAACAAATCCTTTTCATTTAAAATTCAATTCCAATTTAATAGCAAAGATGTGCATGTCAAATCAACCCTAAATTTCTTAGTAAGTCAACTATTTCACACGTTTTATCTTTAGAGGAAATTAATAAACATAAAGATCAGAGCATTAAACAAATGAGTTGGCATATTTACTCATGTCACACCATTTTTCTAGTAAAGAAACTGATTCACAATTTACTGAAAAAGAAATAATAGGCAGGATATTAAAATACAAAGCTTAGTAGGCAAATAATAGACAGGATATGTCTTATGTTACCTTCTGAAAAAATTGCACCAACTTATTTGCAAATGGAATGACTTCACTAACATGTCCAATAAGGATAGAGATCAAATTCAAAACTTGAACCTGAAAAAATATTTAGAGAACGTGAGCAACAATTCACACATAGTACCAAATATTGAATGAAAGTCAGTCTCTGATGATAATTTACACAATATATGTTCCCTCTTGTCATGCAGAAAATTTCAGTAAAATGGAAGAAAATGTGATGCGGCTGTGTAGTCAAAGGCACTTATTGAGGTTGAGGTGATGCCCTTTAGTAAGGCACACATCTCAGCTGCATTGGACAGGATGCTAGCTTTCAGTAACTAACCAATAACATAAAGCTCCAAAAGCCCATCTATATAACTTGTCAACTAAAACATTAAAGGGGGTCAACTGATGTTCTATCCTTGCTGGCTAATCAAGAATAACATCTGCGCAGGATGCATGGATGGAATGATGTCATTGGGATCAACAGAAAACCGTATTTTTGGCAAAACTATTATCTAGTTTGCTGTAACAAGGACAAAAAGAAAACACGCTATATAGAAATGGAACAAAACTTAATGTGGTTTAACATACATTTAACTATGACTTTGCTACATCCATCCAGGGGCAAAGCAAAGAAAGTTCACTATTATTAACGCACATTTTAATAGGCACTTAGCACTCAATTGTAATCCCAATAGACCCAACTCCTCACTGTTGCTGAGGTTTTACAACCTTAGTTAGTAAGAGATTTAATATACTACACAACCCTCTGCTTCAACCTCAATGTCCTTGAAAATTGCTTGCCAGACTACACTGCAGGTTATTTGGGTGGTGTCACATGACAGGCTAGGTCCATGAATTTTAAACTCCCAACCAAGGAGAAATATTCCCTTCGGTACGCTGCATTTCACCTTTTCAAACAATGTCTAAAAGAATTTATTTTCCATCAAAAGGGAGGAAGTTGCCTAGAAGTAACTTTTACCTTTGAATCAAATTCCTGAACTTCCTCAAACAACTTAAAACATGAATCCCAACAGATAGGAAGAAGATCAACAAACTCCCTTTCTGAAAAGTTTGCATCCTCAATATGTAAGCATAGGGATCGACATGCTGCCAGCTAAAAAAATACATACACATGGTTAGTTTGAAACAACATTAAAGAGTATATGTTGAACTAACAGAGAAACACAAGTGCAGTAGGAATACATCTGTCAAACATACCTGGACTGACAAATCTTTACCCTGTAACAACCTGATTAAAGCACAGTATACAGGCCTTTTTGTATCATCTTTGACCTGTGAAGGATAAAAAACACAAGAAAGTGAATACAAATGAATTTTCCTTAATTGAAGGTTTAGATGGATTAAGATAATTAGTTATTTTACTATCATAAAGCCTTACTATACCAACATAGAAATTATTTAACCTGTCTAGGTTTTGAATTTCACAACATTTGGGAACACTAAAGGAACTAAGAAAGCTTCAAATCAAATCTTTCGTTTAATTTTACTGCAAAAACTTTGAAGTTCATCAACAAAGTAACTGGATGTTAGTGTAAAGTTAATAGTTAGTGGTCAACTATGGTCAATGGTCAACCATAGTTAATCATTATTAGTTTTAAATCTTTTGTACAGCGCTGTACACATTGTATCTTGTAGGATAAATACGTAGTTGAACAAAACATTCAGATGTGTATTCATTCAAAAAAAATTCAGTTCAATTCAATATGTGCTTCTCTCCTTTTTCTCTAATTCTAGAGATTCAACACTCAATAAATTACATACCTCAGAAACCCATTGCCCCAAAATTATAGCAACTTTACGATGAATGATACGCAGATTTGGATGTTCGTTTGAGAGTTCAAGTGATAAAGCACCATTAAACCTGAAAATGAATGGTTTAGAAGGAATAGACAGAAGTACTTTTATATCCAGTGACAGCCAACCAAAAGAAGGATCTAATATATAAAAAAAAAAACATGTTTTAATAGGCTATGAAATACGCTGTGTCATTGAAGAAACATAAATCTGAACCATCAAATAAGATAACAAACTCAAGTAAGTAACTCTTTGCATGTTAGAATGCCTAAGATGGCACTCCTTGTGTTATGCTTGGATCTAATTGACACTGTGCCTCATTTATCTTTCCATTGTGCGGCAGAGCTTATCTAGAAACAAACTTGCTTTTTGTGAGAATGAGATTGGTATATCATAATTTGTATGATTAGTTTCTAGACAGATGTCATCAAGCCTTTGGTATGGAAAATAACCAGTTGTGGCAATGTGCTCTATATCGCACCTTCCAGTCTCAGTTCAAAAGGAATAGCCAAATCTTCAAGGGCATATCCTCACCTCTGATTTTGTTATGGGATAAAACTGTTTTCATGGTGTTTAGCATATGAAAAATTTAGATGACTCGTATTCCAAACAAAGAGACTCGACAGCTCTCCAACACTGATTTGTCTCCATTTTTCCTCTTTGTTTTGTCTTTGCCCTCTGGCCTTATATACAATGCAATTTAAGAAGTAATATGCATTTTGGCAGGGAAATGCACTAAGGTGCTTGAGGTAGTACAAACAAAATCAACGAATAGTAAGTCATCACAGGAGGAAACTTTGTACAAAGTTCCATCACCAGTAATGGGTGGCTCCATGATTTCTTGAGTACAAATTTGTATTAGCAAAGCCTAGACACAACAAAACTACAATGATCTTCAATATTTTAGAAATGATAAGATGGATAACTTGGTAAATAAAGCATAGTATTCTTGAACTTACCAGTCCTTAAAGCTCAGGTAGTTTGAGAGTTCATAATAAACATAAGCAGTAGCACCATAAGCAGCATCTTTAAGAAGCAAAGCAGGTGTAATTTCCGTCACAGAAGTTGGACAATTATTCATACTCTCTCGAAGAAGAGAAACTACAACAGGGCCTAGCAACTAAAAGTAACAGTCATAATATACACCAACATTAATCTATAGTCAACAATTGAAATATCTCAACAGGAGAAAATACAAGATAACTGGTGATGTATAAATGGTACCTACTTGGCTATTAGTTTCAAACAATACAATGTATAATGCCTCAGCGCATGGCCTCAATTTTTCTGTCCACTGAACCATATCCTGCTCATGGTGAAAAGACTCAGGGTTACGGTACCACTCTTCCATATCACTTGCTGTCAGAACAAAATACCTGTTGGAAGATAAAGGCACTGTTTAGGCTGGCAATAGAGTCAAAAATCATTACATGAAATATCACTTTTACTCAAAGCAAATTACAATTATAGCCAATGACGGTAGCTTATCACCTCCAACTTATTTAAAAAAAAAAAAAGAGAAGTTAAATTTTCTCATAAGTTATAATAGAATATCAAAACCTACATAAACCTTTCAAGATATCGCTCACAGAAAGCCATCAAAATGGGTCCAAACCAATGGGTCAACCTGCCACCACAGCTTTAGGCCGGAAACAATAATATTTTTACAATGGGTCCAAAAATTGGACCCAGTCTACCTACGAACTGACCTGGGCTGACCATCCAACCCACCTATAAAGTTTACCTGATTATAAATATAATGTAAAATTAAAACTTAATTCTTTAATTCACTATGTATTATGTGAGAACTTGGAGAGCTTAAATTTGAGAGACAGAAGTAATGTTAAAACTAGGAAAACTTGAAGTTAATTAGGACCGAGGAGTGAGGTGGAGTTACATTTTTATTTTTTCAATTCATTACGCACTATGTATTACATGCAATCTTTAGTTCTTAATTATGGAGTTTTAATTTTCATGTATTATGTTTTGTTAAATATACAAAAATAAAATAAAATAATAGAACTTTTTAATTTTTATTTTAAATAATTATTAAAAATTTAGGTAGACTGATATGTTTAACACACTAATCCATAATGGTCGAGCCAGGCCTTTTTCAAATTGCATGGTCAGTGAGTCAGGTTGAGTCAGACTGTTTACAAGGTGGGTCAAGTCCAAAGGGCTGGACTAGTCTGTTTTGACATCCATACAGGTCAGTTGAAGACCTACAAACAGACAGCCATAAGTGCATACACAAATGACACAGAAAATCCCATGATCTTGCTATCACAGATTATTCATAACTTGGAAGTTGAAAGCAGCAACACTGCTTTTTTGCAATAAGATTGCCACTTTTTTGCCTCAATACCAAAACATTCTATGAAGCAGTAGGGTATAAATACACTTTCAAGAGATTTCTAAATGTGTTTTATTTCACAGTATATTTAATATAATGACTAATATGATCTCTTACACTAAATTATCCTTGTATAGATTATTCAAATCCCATCTATTTGGCCCACATACATTTTAATTTGAGAAATTTTATCCTAAAACAATATTGGGCCTTGTGTAACTTAGAAGCACAGATGATTTCCTAAATATGTTCAGCTTTGTTGACAGGAAGCCATGAAATTAAGGCACACTACCACTCACAAAAATACGCAATATATGAAAAAAAGGACTACTAAACAAGGTATCCCTTTTGACTGATTTGGAGAAACCAAAAGGAACAGAAATACATTTTTTTAATTTAATTATAATTTGCATAAAACATAACATTTATAAACACAGCATATCCTTATGCCTCACTCAGCAAAGAAAACAAAACAAATACAAGCAAGCCAAGAAGTGATTGGAAAGTGAATACCTTGATATCAATACATTACACAAGTGGACTATCCTTTCAGTGGGGAGAAGAGAAGTTAAAACACCACCAACTGCACTGGACATATTTTTCTTCATCAGCTCCACAGTAACTCCATTTTCATCCATCACCCTACCTGTAAGACTTGGCTTGTACTCCTTACATTCCAGAATATTTTTAATCATCACCATACACTGAATAAGAAATTGCTCAAACGACAATAGATATGGCTCAGGATCTGTTATCCTATTCAAACAGAAGTCCATGACAGAAGAAAGCACAAATTTATCACCAAATGAATAAGGATGTCTGCCCTGAAAGGCAACTAAAATTTTCATCAATTTGGTGCATGCCCTCTTTACGAAGTCCCAGAATTTAGTATACTGCTTTTGAAAAGAAGAATCTGTAAATAAAAATGTCTTGTAAGAATAAAAATTAAGTAACATTTTATCCACAGAAAAGGCACAGAAAGTAGACATTGTAGATTGTGCTGTGAGGAGGGAAGGCAATATTAGCATTTGAAGGTCTAATTTTTTTTAAACAGCATCTAATTACATAGCATAAAGATACGAACTATAACTTGAAAAAATAAAGAGAAAACAAAAACTAATATACAACAATCCGGGGCACTGACAAATAAGGATAGATTAAGAAATACGTAAACATGGTGATAATAGTATACGTTAAATATCCAAGTCTACAAAGAATGAAGAAATGGCAGTCCATGTATTTTCTCATTGTGCTTTACAAATACTTCATTTTCAGGATCATTCCCTCCTTATTTTATCTTTTCCTACTATTGAAATAAAAGATAGACATAGGTTGAATCTCTAAATGTGTGTTGAGCACATAGGGTTATGCATTTGTAAATAGGAAAATACAAAGATATGGGTATAGATACCATGTTGAAATAAGAGAGAGAGAGAGAAGCACAGGCTGAATCCTTAAATGTGTATTGAGCACACAAAAGATTATGCATTTGTAAATAGGAAAATATAAAGAGATGGGCCTAAGCACATTACATCTAACACCTATAATTCCATTATCTACCCTGGTATTTAAAAACAAAAATCTCAGTTATTTATTTATTTTCTGTTTTTTGCTGACTCTTAACTAGGCGATATCCACTACCACAGAGTACTGTTGGTCATGTAGCTGTCAAGGAGAATTTTCCTTTGAATTTGGCAGGCATATTCCAAGAAAAAGTTATACCCAATTCCTGCTCCATTTCATCCAGCCAGCTTGGTTACTATGTGCGACAAGATTCTCTTCCCAGCTCAAATACTCCTCGTGGCTCACCCAACTAACTAGATTATATCATCCAACCTCTAGAAAAAAATGCATTAAAAAGCATGTTTGAACTTGCTACTCTATGAAGACAAAACATCCAGCTGTAGGGTGTGCCTAAGCACATTCAAGACTAAGTTAAAGAATGTAGAGATACCGTTTGCATATGGTAGAGATCTTCCATTACATCTCCAAAAGTTTGTATACCAATTAAAGAAAATCTATCAACATAATGTTTTGATCATCAAGATTCAAGTTCCACATCATCATTCTTCAAAAATGTAACTTGACATGCTTTTGTGTAGCACACTAAAGAAACAATACTTTTCTAGGAACCAAATGATTCTTAGTTCACTCTACAAATGTTCATAATATAATTATTTGTCATAACCTAGACATGAGGATGAAAATATATACACCAAATATAGAAGTCTCACAGTATGGAAGGAGTGATTGAATGGCACTCAAAAACACAGGTGCGACTTCCTTGACTGGCCGTACCTCCTACAAAATATAGTAATAATATAAGGCTGAAAACCTTAACTGGCGAAACAATTAACCAAAAAATATAAAAGAGTGCTCAGCTATCAAAACACAAACTCACAGAATTAAAACAAGATATGGATAGATAATTACCTGAAAACACTTTGAATCACTTTGAAATCCTGAAACAATTAATTGCCTCACAATTTTTGAACATAACAGCCATCTCTCACATGTAAGATAAAGTTCATGAGGCTGATCTTCAGCATTTAAATTAGAGCTTTGAGAAAGAGAAGAGAAACCATGAAGTATTGTCTGCACATCACTTTGCCAAAGACGCCAGCTATAATCAAAGAAATGAGACGATATCTGCCATACAAATTGGTTGTATACATGAATATATTATATGATTTAAGCAACACGATGTACTAAGCAGTAATATTATTCTAGAAGAACTATGTAATCAGATGCATAACTTTGAGGAAAAAAAGGTGAAGATGCAGAAAATAGGGGAGACGATAAAACAGAATACAATTTAAACCCCAAAAGAGCGTATAGGATAGACCATATGTACTATTTCGTAAGGCTCAATAATTGCAACTATTTGTGTTTAAAATAATAAGAATAAAGTACTAAACATTAAAATGATACTTGAGTTAAATAAAACTTATAGCACATACACCCGAACCATTCATTTAGGCTCTATCATTGTGAAAGAACAGTTGTCTTTGGTTATGTTAGTATTGAGAAATGACAAACTTATGTTGCCTGTGGCATCAAATGTTTCTATCCCACCTAAGACATACAACACATCCATAAATTGGACTGCAGAACCTGGCTCTACTCAATTACGGATATTGCTCATTATGAATTAAGTGTATCACCCTCTTAATGGGGTGATATTAGACTTATTAAAAGTTCCTCTTATTATGCCAAAATCAACTCAAAATAATCAATTTAATGTTTGAAGTTAAAAAATGACCCTCAAAAGTCAAGAGTCACACTCCCATGCAGATATGCCTAAAATTGAAGAACACGCTAGGTTTAGTGATACACATCAAATTAAGCTACCTCTATAGACCTTAACTACTAGATAGTTGGGACAACCTTTCAAGGGAGAGTGGCGATACTGCCTCCTCAAAAGTTTAATGTATTGAGCCATAGAGCCTGCAAATACCTACATCCAAGTTTCCAACAACTCAACAATAGGACCTCCTTGCTACCCTTGTAAGAACAAGTTAAAATATATTACGAAAAAAGTTGTGCATATTTGTGTGGCTTGGGATATGTATATCTGTAGCCAAGATCTCTTCAATAAGCTGAGAGAAAAAATGTTTAAACAAGTTTTTTATATAGAAGATTTTATTTTCTAAATAAAAAGAAAGGCAAGATTATTATTGAGGTTAACATATCATTCCAATAATAATGACTGTAGACATTTTGTAAGTTTTCAATGTACAGCATAAAGGCAAGGATTTAGACAGATGAGTGCAAGAGAGAACAGAAAAAAAATAATAAAAGGAACTGCACCTCTGCAAAGTTGCGTTGATCTGAAGTAAGGCGTTTTGTGGACAACTCCTTTAAGGTCCTAAATAGAATTAAAAAGATTCTATGGGAAGCTAGGACATCTGCTGATTGAAGTTGTTGTGATAAAACCAAAAAGATGTCTGGCCTGAGTCATTAGATTAGCATATCAACATAATATAGGACTTGCTTTAAGAAGAATGTTAAAATCATAAAAATGCATAGAAGCCAAAAATTAAGATAGCTTATATCATGTATGCAGCAAAAAGCCATGCATGTTGATAACGCCTCTCAAAGAAAACTAAAAATCCAGAACGCTTCTTTTTTATAATATTAAAACTGTATTAAAAGGCAAATAAGACAAAACTTTTTGGAAGATAGAACTTGCCTGGGAAATTAAAAACCATTAAATAAAACCTAATGTCATGCATGGGAGTTCATTAAGATAGTCAATGAATCAAAAATAACAATGGAAAAGAGATATAAAAAGAGGGAGCGGATGAAATTTCAATCGCAGTATTGTAGACACTGTAAATATTCTTGAAAACCAAAGAAATAAATATTAGACAGTACCATTCTTTGGGATAATCAATACGAGCGATTTTTGAGATGAGCACTGCAAGCATAAGAGCTATCTGCATTTTGAAATTGAAGGAGTTAGGAGAAATAAATATCTAAAACCCATCACAATTCACAAACATAACCAATAAAAATAAAATACTAAAAGCCTATGAAAAGCAGGGTAGGGCAAAGGATGACTATCATTTACCATTCACGAAGTATCCAATAAGGAAAATATTTGCAGTGGAAGTTAGAACCCATGCAAACTGAACAATATAAATCTCAACCCATCCCTGACAAGAATGAACATGTCTAGAACCGAAGTAACTAATGAACTCGGCATTCAGATAGCGGTAAGAGTAACAAACCAACAGTCAGAACACAAACATGCACAATGTTTCTCTCCTCAAGAACCAAATCAATAGTAAGCACCATCACAGACCTACAAAACATCCACTGAAAGAAGGTAAAATAAAAACACCTGATCATTCTCTTCTCTCAAGTACATCAACAACTTCTGCCTCAGGTGCATTTTCTCTTCATTGCTAATCCCCCTGAACAAACGAAGAAAAACTACACATTAAAAATGTCACATTACCAGTCACACATTGTTGCATGTAAGGTTCAGCTCGATTTTCACACAAAAACACAGCTTCAACGACCGACTACCAAAACTAAATCCAAAAAACAACCTCTTGTCAGCATTTCGATTACATTTCCCCCCTTATTTATAAGCAAATAAAGTAAAAGAAACAAAACTCAGAAGTGTTTACGAGGAATCGCGGCGGTGGCGCCAGTAGCGGTTGACGCTGTTCTTAAAATACACGGTGGCCATCATGCGTACATCCGTTTGCGACGCCAAATCTTTCGCGGTAATCACTTCCTGCAGTTCCATTCGCAAAACCAAATCCTCAAAACGAAACAGAAAGCACAATGCAAACTTCACTAGAACCCTAGGAGAGAGAAATAGAATGTTACGAGGAGGCACGAGCAGAAGCCAGGCCTGGACTCCGATTGCGCAAGGGCGTCCTCCGCCGGAGCGCGGATGCGGTGATCGGCGCTCATGGAATTCGTGAGCAGCGAGTACATCGCCGGCACGTCGGAGGCCGAAAGCGCCATCGGCGTGAAAGAAAATTCTTTGTTTGCGTTAGATTTGATTTGAAGAGTGAGTGGGTTAGTGAGTGAGTGACTGAGTGAAATCGGTGTTAAGTGGAAGTAAAATTTGTTTAGCTTTGTTCTGTATTGTAGTGACTGCAAAGAAAGGAGATACTTATATAGAGAGAGAAGACGAAGGAGAATGAGGAGAAAGTGTTTGTGTTAATGTTTGAGAGAGATCGTTGAAGAGAGGGTTGGGAGTGTAGAGAGAACGTTTGGCAGAGAACAAAAAAAACGGGAGTGTGGAGGCTAATTGGGACCCACGGCGTCGTCATAAGCGTTTCATTTCAGATTCAGACCAACTGCGCCAGCCATTTACTTTTCTTTTTTTTTCTGCCAAGTCGGATTATTTTTTTTCTTTCTTCTTCCATATATATTGTTGTTATCTGCCACACACACTATTGTGAGAACAAAATTTAACCTTATGCTTAAATGGATTTTTAACATAAACATGACTTTAGTTGAAAATTTTAAAATCTTGAGTGAAACTATAATCGTGTTGAGCCAGAAAAGAAAAATGTGGGCATCTTCCTTCAAGAGTCTTCTCATTAAGCAGTCTTATTGGGAAAATGATGAAAGAACGAGTTCTTAACAAATATTAAGGACGAAATAAGTAATTAAGAGATATGTGATTTGGCTAGAGGAAAACATGTTTTAAGGTAAATAATTTGGTGAATATTGCATGTGTGTTGTCCAAACCCTCTTGTAAGGTGTAAAAATTAAAGACAAAAATTATTAAAAAATACATTATAATTAAAAAAAGTTGTTGTAAGATCAAATTTGATAGTATTTTATTACACAATGTTTGTCTTTTATAATAAAGATCAATAAAATCGAAAAGTTTTATTGACCGAAAAGTTGAAATTTTAAACAAATTAAAAGAAAAAAACAAGTTAAGGGATAATGCTTAAATTTTATTGTCTGGGAAATTAGACGAAAGAAAAACTAATGCATTATACATATTATAACATAACATGACATTGATGTCACTAAAATTTTGACAAATTAATAAAAAAATCCATAATTTTTTTAAAAAGTAATTAGTTAAGATAAAAATAAATGGTAATATATTATCTTTAACAATACACAAATCAAGACACATGAGAAATGAGTAGCTTGATAATAATAATTTTTGTATGATACACCAATTTATTGTGATGGAGGTTAAATGCATCAAATCACAATCAAGTCATGGTATTGAACCATTATGTTCTTAAAAAATAAAACAAATAAATTATACATATGAATCTTCTTCAAAATTGTTGCACAATCCACTGTTGCAAAGTTCACTTTTTATAGCAATTTTTTACATTGATTATAATCCACTCTGTATAAAAAGTGATGTGATGACATAACTGTAAATATTATAAAACTTTTCATATCGATTTGCAGTAACATTTTTTGTAATAAAAAGATAATTTTATGTATCGATTATAGTTATAGTTGATATAGAAAGTGGACACGGTGTCACTTTTGTAATAAAGAATAATTTTTTCTGTACTTGTTATAGTTATAACTGATATAAAAAGTAAATTATTTTCTTTTTATTTACAAAAACACAAACATAGGGTTCTCATAATGTTCTCTCTCGTTTAGGGTTTCTTTCTCTTTATCATTCACCCATGTGTGAGCCACCCATGTTCGTTTTCGTCGTTCATCTTCACTAGGCCAAAGACATCGTTGTTGCAACACCTATGGTCAAGATTGCCATCGACGATAATGTTGACACCGTTAGCGTGAAAGTTGACGATGATAACTCTTCACGAGATCGCTCCTTTTTACGAGTTTATAGTTGTTATCTTTATCTGTTATTAAATAAGGAGTAAGTTTTATTAAATGAATTATTTGGCAGTAGATGCAGTGACATTAACATAGTAACGACAAGAAGGGAAGAGACAAGTAAGAAACAATAACATGTTTGAAATCATGTGAGTGATGCACGTTTCACATTCACTCAAATTTCGTCAAAATCACGGAAAATGTATAATCTCTTTGGACTCATGTTATATGTAGAGGTCATCTCTACATTTATGGACCTAGACCCTTATTCCTCATTAAAAAAAAATAGATAAAGAATAAATGATAACACTTGTTTTTGGACATGAGTGATGGGGACAAGGTGAAGAAAAATGGAAGGGAGGATGCAGATGTATGAAATGCTTTTTGTACCACTTGGGAGCTTAACTGGTATAAAAAGTGACATTTTCTATATTGGTTATAAAATCAGTATAGAAAGCCTTTTTTTAACCAGTATAAAGGTTTTTCATGCACTAGTAATTTTTTAGCAATATGTCAAACCCAGCCAAAAGTTCAAATCATTGCTCGGAAAACAAAAAATTTAGAGAAACAAATGATAACTTTCAAAGAATATTTCATTCTTTAAATTAATATAGATCATTCTAATATACAGGAAATTATCTACAAAATATGTAATTTAGAGGTACAAATGAAATAATCATAGGTGGAGTACAACCTTCAAATGTAGTTTTTGGAACATTAGATGTTGTTTTGACGCCACAATCATAGGTGAGAGACTAAAAATATGTGACATTTCACCTACAAGAGGAAAACACATAAGGTGAGGTTAAATAAGCAAAAAATATATCATTGTATAAAGATAAGATTTCATATTCATGTATCTCAAATATTGAATCCAATAATATGAATAAAACATGGTAGATTATACAATGAAAACTCAATCAATTTACGGAGAGTGATGTTTGAATTCTAATTCCTAAGCTAAGAGGAAAAAAATCATATGAATTATGTGAGTATATAGGATCAAGCTTGGCGAGAAGGAAAGTTGAAGGACATAAAATAAAATTAATGGTTTGAGATTGTAGTATGCAAACACACAATGTTGTAGCAGTGTTGAAGAAATGTTTACATAACTAAAAGTATTTTAAAAGAAGATACATATGTAGTATGTGTGTATGTGTCTTCATAAAAAAGAAAAACATTTATGAAAACTACTAACTCTTTTGGAGTTCAACTTTTAAGCTTACAACCTTATCTACACATGTACTAGGTACATTCATAGCAAATTCTAAATAACCACAAGAGAGAAGTAAGCTACCAAAAATGAGACAATTATACATAAATCAATCTCATATACAAGTTATATGCACATTGTTATAAACAAAATCACAATCCATTGTGAAGTCTTTTTTTGTAACTTAAATCAACACATTGATTCAAGCTAATAATTATACAATAAGAAATATTGATTAATGCCTTTCGAAAGATTGACAATAGTAATATCATACTAAATATTAGCACTTAACCAGATCAAAGACCTTGATCTATAAGTGAATCACAAAATTATATATTAAAGTAGTTTAAGACATCTAATACTTAGAAATATTTGTCTGTTCTAGGTGTACAATAAATTTTCAATTTCTTATTACCTCTTGACACTCAATTAACTTATGATATATTTGTTAATCACATATTCTTATACTTAATACATATAATCCACACATTGGGTCAACATAGTATCCTAGGTTTGTGACTTGTGTAATCAAATTTAACATGTACATCAATTTAAATATAGATTTACCATATACGTGTGCATAGTCCACGCCATCTATATCATTTTCAAGCAATACTCAAAATTATAACACATTATTTGATAACCAACTCAACAAAATTAATAAAATTTAATCACTAAAATTATGTATAATACATATACAAATCAAATAAATTTCATCACTGAGATAATTTAATTAAGAAATTATTTTTATAGTTGTTAGATTGAGATTTACAAGACAATATACATTAATTAATTGAATTTATTTAATATGGTGAACAAATTTAAATATAAATTTAATCCAAGCTCTCGGGTCGGGTTGAGGTTCTCGATTCAACCATTTTATACATGTAACCAGTTTAAATACACAACTATAACCATCTATTACACAATTTTTACATTCTAAACATTTTAACTCAAATAGACTATTTAGGATCTAATATAAAGTTCAAGATAATTCAACAACAAATTTCCAATTAAATCTAAAATATGTTAATATTTGACATTGATATATATTGCTATATTAGAAATTTCTCATGAAAAAAAATGAAGAAACAAATGTCTTCCATAAGCATGAGAATGTGTATAAATTTGATATATATATCCATAAGCATAAAATGAAAATGTATACAATTTTAATTTGGTATGTATTACGAAATGCTCAATATTTATTTTACTAAATAAAATATGTTTATTTGTGTACATTCAAACAAAATTACTAAATAAATAAAATGCACAAAACACTCGTATCTAATAAATAAAAATAAAAATACATGAAAAACAAGTCTTGTGTCTATTTAAATTAGAATAAACTAAACTCTGATTTGATATGGGGTTAATATATATTATTTTATGTTTTTGAATTAAGGATCCTTTTAAAGTTTCAAAATTAAAAATCAGAATAATGTAAATATACAATTAATATATTTAGTTATGAACATTATTAATTTAAGAAGGTCATATATTAATTTTATAAATGTCACGTCTAATATACGAATAAATATAAACTATAAATGTTGGAAGATAAAATGAAAAACATATTAATTAAATATTGAATATAAAAATCTTTTTTTTTTTGGAGATGGGTTAATTTTATATTATTTAATTATTTTCAATTACTATTGGGCAAAACTTCTAAAATTAATTAATGTGATGTAACGTAATGTATATAAAACATTATTAGAATATTTTAAGTATTTGTTGGAATCTATTACTTTCTCTATATATTATTTAATTATTTTCTATTATTTTAGAACTAATATATTGTATTTTAATACAAGAGAAATTGGCATTTAAAAATATAAACTGCAATTTGGAAATAAACACTACTAAAAAAATATATTTTCTACTATTGTTTTGATTTCTTAAGAAATGTTTTTGTTATGAGAAAAAGTTACCATTTTTTTCAAAATATTTTATACAAATTTTATTTATTTATAAAAAATATTTACAAATTTTATAATTTTATAAAAAAATTATTTATAAAAGAATTACCTACTAACTAAAATTTTTAAAAATAATACTAAAAAGATGTTATTCATAAAATATGAAAAATTTAGTGAAGATTTAATTTTAAATTTAATGTAAAATTATAAAAAAAATATGTAAAAATACTTATAAAACATTTTAATTATATTAACTGTTCATAAAATATGAAAAATTTAGTGAAGATTTAATTTTAAATTTAATGTAAAATTATAAAAAAAATATGTAAAAATACTTATAAAACATTTTAATTATATTAACTGTTATAACTATATCATGATTTTTGTAATTCTTACATATGACTTTTAATAATAAAAAGTAAAACATTGGTTACTACACAAAAAATAACTATAAAATTATGTTAAGTTGTTATAGACTATAAATAATTCATATATATGACATCAGAAATATAAATTCTGAACTCTCATTGGCCAATATGCGTGGTGACACATCACAATGACACGTGTTCTTAACTTCCTTCTAACCTCGAAGCATCTAGATTTTCTCTCCGGCGAACTCTGTTTATAAATAAAGCCAACCGTCACTGTTATCTCAGATTATTCATGAAGTTCCAGCTTTTGATTTCAAATTTCCTCTGCGAAGTATTTGGATTCGGATATGAGGACCCGTTTAGTTTCCACGCGGGTCATCATCGTGGCCTCTCTTTGTTTCCTAGCAAGCATGAAATTGGAAGCAAAAACCGTCGACCCCTACAAGGTTACAAAAATTTCTTCTTTTGTTGTGGGATTTGGGAATTTGTGGTCGAAATGTGTTGAATTTGCGTAATTTCAAATGAATTATTGGTAGGTTAGTTGCATTTCCATTACGGTCTGTGGAATTTGATGATCAGCCTAAATTTTTGTTGGTACTTTGAATGCTCAATTCCGCTTCTTTCTAAATTGAGAAATTTGGGTGTTTAGATTAGGGGGATTTGGCTAACTTTTTATTTATTTATTTTTTCATTTTTTGAATTACGTTGCCCAAGCTTGTTTTTTGTTTTTTGTTTTTTCTTGGCTTCATCGTATCAAGCAATGTGTTGTGTTTTTTAATTGAAGGATGCTCATTCGCAAGTAGTCTTTACTTGTTGCTAAAGCCTGAATGAGAAGAAGGTGTTTTGTGTGTGTTTCAAGTCGTCATTGATAAAATTCGAGAGTGAGAAAGAAAAGAGGAATTTCTTTTATGTATTTATTTAATTTTGAGATCATGACCTGATAATACCCGCTTCAATTGTTCAGATTCTTGGGGTCGATAAGAATGCAAGTCAGCGGGAAATTCAGAAGGCTTTCCACAAGTATGTATACTTGGTGCTCTTGTTTGTTTCATTTCATCAATTAGATTCAGTCTCTTGTAACTGATTTTACATATTGACATGACTGTTATTTTATATATTTTTCAGATTATCTCTCCAGTATCACCCTGACAAGAACAAAGACAAGAGTGCGCAAGAGAAGTTTTCTCAGATCAATAATGGTATAGATTTTTTCTCCTTTCTCACATTTACTCGCATGACATGAGCGCACACACACGAGTTCATCTTTACTGGAACAAAGAGTTGATACTGTAATAAATTATATAAGTAATAACAGGCTGTTTTTGTGCTAGCTATCTACATTTACCTTGTTTGAGGATTCTCATGTGTGCCTTTCCTTCATTTAACAGCGTATGACATTTTATCTGATGAAGAGAAGAGAAAGAATTATGACATGTATGGAGATGTAAATGGTAATCCTGGATTTCAAGGTGGTCATCCTGGATTTCAAGGTGGTCATCCCGGAGGTCATGGTGGATATACTTACTTTACAGGGGGTGATCCTGGGCAAAGCCATTTTAACTTCAAATCAGGGGGAGACTGGCAAGGAGGATCCAAGTCATTCTCCTTTTCCACTGGTGGCTCGGGTGGTTCAAATTCTTTTGGGATTGGCTTGGATGATATTTTTGGCAGTATTTTTGGTGGTGGAGGTGGTGGGAGTCAGTTTGGTGGTTTTGGCAGTTCAGCTAATACTGAAAGGACGTCCAAAGCTTCTCCCCAACGTCTCACATCTATAAATTCACGTATCTATAAGAAAGAGATAGAAAATGCGGGGATGACTTGGATTTTGTTGTCTTATAGACCTATGAGTGCATCGAAGCATATCCAATACTTTGAGTCCACTGTAGAGGAGGTTGCCGGCACATTACAGGGAGCTGTGAAGGTTCTTACTTAACTTTTAATTGGCTTGGATATATTTTTGGTACTTGTAGACATGGCTGTGCTTGGTTTTAGTTTAAGAATTGTTTTGTTAGTTTTGTTCCTCATTAATTTTAGAATTTTTGAAAATGACTGGAATCACCTCAGTGTTGGCATGACACGCTACACATGTTAAGTCAGTAATAATTTTCAGATAACTTATCTAGATATGACATATCCAAGTGTGTGTTGCGTAATCAGTGATGATGGTGATTCATATTAATAGAAAAAAACTTTTGGAGGTCTAAAATCACGTTTAGCCATGCTCCTATTTTATTGATTTTTTTAAGTTAACACATATCTCTATTTTGTGTGACAGGTTGGAAGCATTAACTGTGATAAGGAAGTCTCGTTGTGTAAAGAGCTTGGCATATATCCACAAAAAGCTCCTAGGATTTTTGTTTTTTCTTACAAGGAGAATGAAATAGGTTCTTTGGTGGAGTACAGTGGACAATTGGCTGCTAAGAATTTGAAGGCTTTCGTTCAAGAACACTTGCCAAGGTTTTCCAAGCGAACCAACTTGAATAGTCTTGACCAATTTAGCGCTACGGCAAAGTTGCCTAGGGTGCTGCTTCTCTCCACCAAGAAGGACACTCCAGTAATTTGGCGTGTTCTTAGTGGCTTGTATCACAAACGCATTGCTTTCAGTGATGCACAGGTGCGTAAATGCTGGACGCAAAACAAATTATTTTCTTCTGTTAATTTCCTTCTTTACCTATCGGGAAAGTCATATATACTTTGAATGTTAAGATTTAATGTATATATTGAATGATTTGTAGGTGGACGATGTTTCTGTTTCTGATCCGAGGGTAAAAAATCTAGGAGTCCATGCACTTCCATCAATTGTTGGTTGGCTACCTACTGGAGAAAAACGTGTTCTGAAAATTGGGATTTCTGTAAAAGATTTAAAATCTGCAGTTGTCGATCTTAGCAAAATACTTGATAGTTTTGTAGAGGCAAGTAAAAAGGAAGCATCAGCTCAGGCCAAGAAGGCACAAACTGATCCAGACGACGGACGCATACCATTGCTTTCTCAATCAAACTTTGAGGCTCTCTGTGGTGCGAAAGCTCCTGTCTGCATAATTGGTGCCTTCAGATCTTCTAAAGCCAGAGAAAAGCTAGAATCAATCCTCTCTTTGGTTAGAATGCATTTCATTCACTTACTAGTTTAATGGGGTTTTGTAATTTTTGTTTTCTGAAAGGAAGCACTGTGCAAATTTTCAGGTCTCTCAAAAATCTTTGTCAAGAAGACCAACTGGTGGAAGCAGCAGCTCTAGGGACTCCATTTCTTATGCTCTTTTAGATGCTGCAAAGAATCAGTCATTTTTAAAGGCGTTTGACAAAACAGGTTATAAATCATCAGATAAGTTGTTGATTGCTTACAAAGCTCGTAGAGGAAAGTACAGTGTATTTAGGGATGAAATGACAATAGAGGAGGTAGAGAATTTCGTTGCCTCCGTTCTTAGTGGAGATATACCCTTCAGAGAAACGCGTGGGAAGCCTGTGCTAGAGCATTAGTCATGAAACTGGGTTTTGCAATGTTTTGGCTGCATGCTCATGTACATAGTCAAAGAGTTAGTTATATAGAATCTTGTTTTTTATACAAGTAAGAAGAGTATAGAATGTTGTCCCATGCTTTTTCCTGCTATTAGCCAGCTTTAAAACCATGGATGATGTGGAGTTTTTCTATCACCACTATCATTCTTTCTGCCCAATTATTTCCTGGACCCTACCCTTTCTATAATCTTTTTTCCTTTCGGATTGATTAATCAGAAAATAAAATATTTGATATAAGGGGTCCCCATTTTTTCTAAATAATTCAAAAATATTAAGTTTTTTATTTGATATCAATAAGAAGTTTACGAAGACTTAATAGTACATTTCGTAATGTACTTTTAACACATTTTATTATTAATTAAAATTTATTCAAACTTTAAATAAAAATGTACAATCATTTTAATTATTAATAATAAAAGAATATTTTGAAAAGAGCAAGTTAGCATTGCTAGCATTTTTTTATCATATTTTTAAATATTATATAAATTTAATTTAATTATTACGACGAGTATGAATTTTAATATGCAATTTTGCTGTCATAGAAGGTGCAGAAAAATAATCTTTAATAATTTTCTTTATCATTATTTTAACAGATAATTTTACGTTTTTTCATAACTTTTGCTTCTATATTATTTTAAATAACATTGGTTGTTCAAAATCGTTTTTCTATTACTTTTACATCAACGTTTTTTGGTAAGAAAACTTACACACAATTTGTTCTATTTATTTTTCAATTTTCTTGTAAGTTTTCCTACACTGCAAATTCAAAATTTGTATTTTTATAATAAAACATACGTATTATCTCTTCTTAATAATATATTAACATATTTACTATATATTTACATTACATAACCTAAAATATATATAAGAAAATAAAATCATCATAAAACTATATAAATTTCTTCCTACTATTTTGTCATTATAATTATTAAATATAATTATTGAATATAGTAATGGTTAATCTCTTTTCGATAGAAAATTACACAAAATATTATAATATATAAAGAGATATCTTCTTTTGTACTCACATTTCATTATTTTAATTTTACTCTTAATAATTATTTTAAAAATTAATTTTTTATAAATAATTTACCTTGAATCGTTTTTCTAAAAATTTCTTTTGTCTTTAACAATTATTTTAAAACTTTTATTTTTCTAATTTTATATTTAACAACTATTTTAAAAATTAATTATATATTTCTTATTTATCGTAACTAGAATTTCAATGCAAATACACATAAGTGATAACATTTGTGTTTTCTCTAGTATGAAATAAAGAGAACGTCCAAAATACAAATAATGATAAAAAGAAAATAATAACATAAACATAAAATAAATAAGATATTTAACACTCTTCTTCAAGCTAGTATATATAAATCATATGTACCAAACTTGTTATAAGTATAATAAATTCTTGGTTCTATAAAGTTTTAATGAAAATGTCTACTAACTGATCACTTGAGTTAACGAACTTAGTCTTTGTCTTAAACTCAGTCTTTGTCTTAAGATACAATCTTGTCTTGAATGAAATGATAGTTGTTGGTGTATGGCCGGGTACATCCTGACCCAGTAAGGGAAAACTGGTCGGGATGTACTTTAATAAACAAATGACTATATTCCAATGATCTTCACATTGAGGAATTGAGAAATTGGCTCACCACACTAACTACAAAAGAAATATTAAAATCTTTGGTCTAAAAATGGGGGCAAATATGTTGTTTCATCTGTGAGATGTTGTGATGGTCATTGCTTATGAGAACAATGTCATCAACATATACTATCAAATTGACACATCTAACACTTGAGTGATGATAAAAGACTAAATGATCTCTCTCAGACTTTGAGCCATACCAAATTATTGAACAACATTGCTAAATTTTCCAAATCAAGTTCTAGGATATTGTTTTAGGCCATATAAAGATTTGAGAAGACAACAAACCAATCCAAAAGACTCTTATTGAGCAACAAATATTGGAGGTTGTTCCATATAAATATCTTCCTGTAAATCTCTATTGAGGAAAGCATAATCCAACAATGATAGTGTTATATCTCAAAGAAAGTATGCATTAGATATTTTGGAGGAAACTAGGTTGATGAATTAAAATCTGTTGACTCCCCATGGATCCTAATACCAAACTCCTACTAAATCAGGGAAAAGCCTATTTCAGATTCTGAGTAGTATACAAGATTAGTTGAGAAATTGAATTACCTTACATTTACTTGTCTTGACATTTACTTTTAAGTCAGTGGTGAGCCAATTTCTCAATTCTCCTTGTGAAGATCATTGAAATGCAAATATTTGTATATTAAACTACGTTAAAGGATCTCCTAAAAAAGGTTTGTTATATGGTTCCAATAACCATACAATGTTGTTTGTTATTCAAATGATGATTGAAACCTTATAACAAATATTTTCTAGGAGATCCTTTAATGTACTTTAATATGCGGATGACTGCATTCCAATGATCTTCACATAAAAAATTTAAAAATTGGCTTACCACACTGTCTGCAAAGAAAATGTCAGGACAAGTAATTGTAAGGTGATTCAATTTCTTAACTAATCTTCTAAATTGCTAAGTATTTGAAATAGACCCCCCTGATTTTTTAAGAGTTTTGTATTACTATCCATGGGTGTATCATCATATTTTGAATTCATCAACCTAGTTTTCTCCAAAATTACAAATGCATACTTCCTTTGAGATATAATACCATCGTTGGATTATGCTTTCCTCAATGGAGATTTGTAGAAAAAGATTTATATGGAGCAACTTTCAGGATTTGTTTTTCAAGGAGAGTCTTTTGGATTTGTCTGTGACCTTCAAATCTTTGACCGGTGCATGGGAGTGCATCTAGACTCCGATGACGACGATCTCAACTATGATCTCGACGATGCGGTGGTCATCTAAACGAGACGAGTAAAATCGTGTGGTCATCGATCTAAACTAAAACTCTGGTGGTGGCAACTCTGGCTACGACGACGGTTGTAGTGGCAAACTGGTCGAAAAAATTTGTCAAAAGAACCCTAAACTCTAGATACCATATTGAATACAGTGAAAAACTATGTAAGATCAATCTCCCTTATATAAAAAAAATACACATAAAATACTTTATTTATAATAAAGAAAATATAGACTAAGCCCTAAATACAAATAATGATAGAAGAAAAATAATAACATAAATATAAATAGAATATAAAAAATTAAAAAATTAAGATATCTAAAATATGTAACAATAATAATTTGTTTTTATCTTAAAACATGATCATGACAAAGATAAATAAAATATGTTGTTTTATACAATTTATACAATTAGAAATACGTTTATATATTATGTTTTCCAACTCATTTTATAATTTTTAATTTCACAATCTATAATATATTTTTGAGGCATGTAATTCGTAATATATTTTTGAAACGTATAATCCAACATTTCCCAACCCCTGGAAAATGTAAACTTTTTCTAGGGTTATGGAGCTTGCAGGAAAAAACTAAGGAGAATTTTTGTATTTGAAGGGACAAAAAATGCAACGCCTAATACTTTAAAAGACCAACTTGAGTATTCATCCTAAATAATAATAAAGACCATAATACTCACATTCTTGTCTGATCTTTTTGATATAATGAAATTGAGAAGAAAAGAAAATAGAAGTGAGTTTAATTGAATTGACAAATTTTCATGAAATTTTGCATAGTCGGGATGACTTATTTTCATTCTTATATGTTATGAATGAAAGAAAATAGAGGAAAATGTTACTAAAATATTTTGTTTTCCACCTGAAATCAGGACTAATGTAGATGGAATATTGAGGGACCGTGGATTTCACTAGAAATCCTTCTTAGTTCTTCTAAACAATTACAATACTCAACCTAAAACAAATGAAGACAGACAAAATAATTTCATTGCATATCTTGGAACTTTTTTGTCAAAATATACAGAAGCTTATTTGCATTCAGCATCTTGTCAAGATACAAAACCAAAACTTGAGCAGAAGAGGAAAACCCAAAATATTGGAAGGGTTTGAGTATCATTTCCCTATAATGAATGATTGCTATAAAAAAGAGGAAAGGCCAAGGTCAAATTGACATTAATGTGTTGAAGAGAAAACAACAAATGAGAGAAAAGAGAAAAATGTTGAATTAGCGATGTGATTTGGTTACAACAGCAGGAGCACTCTGCACAAACAAATGATCCAATTCGAATACCCAATTTCGGCTAAAAAAATGCCACTTGAGATCCTATCTCCATCATTGAGCCAGTATTGAAAAATATACTTAGCCCAAGGTCTACTGTCATACTAAAGAATGAGTCTAATGGCAGTCAATGAACAAAGATAAAAGAAAGAAGCTAGAGGTTTTACATGATCTAGCAACAAGCTGAAGTAGACTATGGCTCTGAGTAGACCATGACCTGCATTATAAAAAAAGAAAAACTGGATATGGCAACGTTTCTTTCAAAATAAATAAATAAATAAAGTATGATAAGGCAACACACCTTAAAAGAATGTAGCAAGATATCAATATAACTCTATTGGATATGATCACTAACAGTGTCACTACCATTGTCCTCATTTATACTGCTGTGTTCAGGTGATGACGATGGAACTGTTGAAGAACCAACAAATCCTAGGTGCTGCATTAAAGCAAATACTTGTTTTTTGGTCTGAATTAACTCCTGCTTCATTTCTAGTTTTTCTTGTTCTTGTATTTGTAAAGATTCCTTTAATGCCTTAATCTGATTTCTTAATTCATCAATCTCCTCTGAATTTGGAGAAAGCTTCATTGGTTGACTAGGAGATGTTAATAATGTGTTGCCTGTGGATCCTTGTTTTTTGGTCTGAGTCAACTCCCGTCTCATATTTAGTTTCTCTAGCTCTTGCCTTTTTAGTGAATCATTTAATTCTTGGATTTGATTTCTTAAAATATCAACCTCCTCTGAATTGGCAGAAAGCTTCAATGGTTGACTTGAGGATGTAAATAATGCGTTGCCTACGGATCCAAGGCCAAAGATCCTCCCCTTTTTCTTTCCAACTGAATCTACCCAAACATCGAAGTCAGATGGCATTTGATCTTTAGATGGTTGACTATCAGCAATATCCTCCCCCGAAATAACTTTTGAACTCATTGAAGACAACTCAAACTTCTTCTTTACAAATTTATCCTAAATCATAAGAAACATATTAGCATGAGCAAAAATACCATCATTTCAGATCAAATACTACCTTAATACTATAGGTAACATTCACAAACAAGATAAATTGAAAAAACGGATTAACAGTTAACACACCCAGCGATGCACATTAATATGGGGCCATCCTGGACCAAAATTAATTTTTCTGGAAAACAGTTATACAATGAAGCACGTTTTCGTTCACTCACTTCAATTCTTAGTTTCTCAACTCCATGTGATACTAAGACATTACTATATATATATATATATATATATATATATATATATAGAGAGAGAGAGAGAGAGAGAGAGAGAGAGAGAGAGAGAGAGAGAGAGAGAGAGAGATAAATTCTATTTTAATAATATTTAATCTATTATCATTAATCTCTTGATTGGTGCACCTTATCCTGGCAAACACTTAATTTCTAAACAATAGACCAATGTTAGAATAGTTTACATTATTTTCTGAGCATAAATATGTAACCTAGTATCTTAGGGTTTCTTTCTTTCTCTTTCCTTAATCTTCTGGAGTAAGTCATTGATCCTTACATATACATGGATCTGAATCAGTAGAGAGATTGAAGTTAAGATCTCTCAAACTCTTAGATTGGTATTAGAGAAGTCCATCCTACTTTATCTTGTCAAATGAGGAAGCACATTTTGCTGCCGCCAAATGTCTTTTGCGACAGTCCGTCATCATTATCTCCATCTCCGGCAACCACTAGATCTGAAATGTCTCTCCAAGGAAAGCCCAACCCGACCAGTCATGATGGCTGGTTCTCCCTCGTAAACTGCTCTCTGTGCAGCTCAGCCAAGCGTGTGAAGCCCACACACTCAGCTTTCCAGTTACCGAAACAACATTTCCCCGCCTCCATCAGTTTTGTCTGCTTCTTTGTCATGGTTCCAACCCTCACCTTACCTTTCCAATATTGCTCATGTATAGGTTCTCTTGACCCCTAGGCAGCTTCTCCCATTTTCTAAGTTTTTTTTTCCTGATGAAGCTATGTAACGTCTAACTGCTAGACCTGCATACTCGTTTTCTGGGTCTCCAGAATCACTTTGAAAAAACTTAATGGTAAAATTACTTACCTTATTTTGCTTCTGTTGAGCTTTAATTTTTTTGCCAAGGTTTTCATGATAACTCGGAAGAATACAATGCAGAAATATCATCAAGTGTTGAAGAATGGAAGAAGCTAGACTTCCATGTACTACGTTGTGGCAACCTTTCATTGTAGAAGGTCAATTTGCTATTGGGGACTAAACTTGTTCTTAGAAGCTGACCAATAGGAACAAGACGAAGTTGGACAAGTTATATATTGACATGATCTAGATTTTGTTCATATTTGGGATCAAATCCTAACCAATCAATAAGTCCCATAAGAGGAGAACTTAACTACATCTCCTATGTGTTCCAACTCCTAAAAGTAGAAATCCCCGAGATTCTGTTGAAGCTTCTGTCATGGTCTCTACTTGTAGAAGGGGAGGGCATGTGATGAAGAACATTCTTAATGCTCTTATCTTCAAAGAATGACTTATACTCAAGAAATTGTTATTTTATGCATGACTTTCCCGATAAAACAGTAAGTATCTCCAAATAAAAAATAGTTGAAACAAAAAAGGTAGACTTTAAGCTTCAATCAACCTTATAGAACTTGCTTGAAAAGTGAGGTTTGTACTCACTTATATACTCTATCTTTAATTGATGTGAGATCTCTAACACAATTTTCTAACGAAGATATCAAGAATATTTGAGATTAAAATCCAGCAGCCAAGGACAATCTTCCACCCATCATAGTTTCTCCACAACCTACATCTCACAATCCATGGAAAGTAAAAATACACTGATAATTAACTCAAGTGTTTCTAATCATATTTTTTATAACCTTGTTTTCTTCTATTTCTTCTCCTAAATTTCCTCACCTCATAACCTAGGTCAATGGATCCAAAGTTGTTCATTAGGAAGTTGGTCAAGTTTTCTTTGCTCCTTCTTTAAACTTAAAATCGCTTTATTTGTTCTTTCATGTCCCTTTTAACCTTATCACTTTAAGTCAGTTAACTAAGCCATTAGATTGTTCTTTAAATTTTTTTATATCAATTCATTTGTTATATAGAAACAAGGTACAAGTTGACTAATTGACAAAGGAATGTGCACAAAGGATTGAACTATATTGGAACTAAAAGATCATTCATGTCTTGATTGACCTTCCTTTTTCCTAAACTTTTGCATGATCACTTGGGTAATCCACATTTACAAAATTAAAACAAATTGTTCTTGAACTTAGTGAACTTCAAGTCCTAAAGTGAGTCATATCAATTTTTTCTATTATTTACTACATCTAGGGAGCAAGTTGTCTTACATCTTTCTGAGTTTCAATATTTTGTACCTTCATTGATGAATATTCTAGATGTATTTGGATTTATTTGATAAAATCTTGTCCTTATTCCATTATGTTTTCAAGTGAATCTCTACTTCATGTTACTCCTCATGTCTTTGGTTGTGTGTATTTTGGACATGACCTGTCTCCAAGTTTGGACAAACTATTGCAGGATCCATTGAATGTTTCTTCCTAGGATATTACCATCTCCAAAAAGGATATCATCGTTCTTCTCTTGAAACAAAAAGGTACTAAATGTTTGCAAGCGTCATCTTTTAAGAGACATCTTTCTTCCTTTCTTCTCTTCACAAAGTTAACTTTGTTTGACAAGTTTTACACATTCCGGTGATTGAACCCTTGTTTTCCCCACATCATGACAACCCTCCATGTTCTCTCCTACTTCAAACCCACCAAAGTTTTTGTTGCCATATCATCATTTATTGACACAAGCCACAAGTGACTGGTCCAATGTTACATGGTGAGTCCCCTTCATCAAGTCCTTTACCATCGTCACTTCTTGATAAAGAACATTCTAGTTTTTTTATCGGCAAAGAACATTCTAGTTGACCCCTTGCTCTTGTAAAAGTACCCGCTCTACTCATAATCATCATCCTATTTACAATTGTCAAAGCAATCATCGACCATCCCCTTCCTATATCTCATTTATTTCCTCTATGTCTTCTATTATCATTCCAAAAAATGTGACTGAAGTACTTTAAAATTCTATATGGCAGAAAGCCATGATTATTGAAATGTAGAATCTTAAATATAATCACACAAGACTTAGTTCCTCTACCAACTTGGCAAAAGCTTGTTGGTTGTAGATGGATGTACATCATTAAAGTTAGGCCAAATGGTAAGGTTGATTGCCTTAAAGCTCAATTGGTGGTCAAAGGCGATACTTAGATCTATGGTCTAAACTACAGTGACATCTTTTCTCCTATTGCCAAAATGGCTGCTATTCGTATCTTCTTTGTTGTGGCATCTCTTCAACATTGGTCTATTCATCAACTAAATATTAAAAATGTTTTCCTTCATGGTGAACTGAATCTTGGGTGTCTCAAGGTAAGCATTGAAGTGACTCAATCAAAAAGAAGGTATTATGATTTCTAAAAGAAAATATGCATTAGATATCTTGAAAGAAACATAAATGATTGGTTGTAGACCGGTGAGTAGCCCTATAGATCCAAATTAGAAATTAACAGCAAAAGAAAGTGAATCCTTCTCAGACCAAGAGAGAGAGAAAAGACTTCTGGAAAAACTTACTCATCTTACTATTACTAGGCCTGACCTATCTATTGCAATTGGTGTGATTAGTTAGTTTATGCAGACTCTTCACATTAACCACTGAAATGTTGTCCTTCATGTTCTTAGATAAGATACCTCATAAAAGGCTCTATGATAGAGTCTACTATGTGAAGATAAAGGAAGTACCCAAATATTTAGATATTGTGATATTTATTTAGCCTGTTCTCTTATAGACTAATGTTCTACCACTAGATATTGTGTTTCCATTAAAGGCAATGACATCACTCACTTATGAACTCATGGGGATAAAACAATGTCTCCAACAATTGTGGCTTTTGTGAAATTCAAGAAGTGAGGATGTATTATGATAATCATGAAACTCTTCACATTGCTTCCAACCATGTGTTTCATGAGAGGACAAAACGCTTACAAATTGACCATCATTCTTTAAGAGAAAAGTTGTTGTCCAATAGAATTTGCATTGAGTTTGTCAGCTACCAATGTGTGAACATTTTGACAAAATCCCGGAGAAAAGCTCAAATTCCACTTTATATGTTCCAAGGTTGGATCATACATTCCCTTTAGAATATTGCATTGACATCAGCCAACTTTTGCGGAGTATAAGTTCAGATTGTAATTCAAATAAACAATGAAATATGACTGAAATCATTCGTTAGTATTAAACTTACATAAACGGATTCTGCATGAGGACCCACCCAACTTTGATCATTTTTCTTTCGATGAGTACGAAAATAAAACTCAACCAATGATGGATCTGTCCCTTTTGCCTCTTTCTGTGACAAATGATAAAATAAGCTTAAATATCATTAATATTAAACCTACTACAATGAAATATATTGGTAAATTAATAATACCATTCTCTTCCAATGCAAACGATGAGGAATTGATCCTCCGGTGTGAAGTGATGCACCGTCCATAGACTCCCGATTTCTTTTATTTATTTCCGACTTATGTTTAAAATTTGAGGAACCCCAGTGTTGCTTCAATTGTTCCCACACATCATTTTCCATCCAAGTTGGTTTTTGATTTAAATTTTTCCGAACATCTTGCATTAATTGAGTCATTTTAGCTGAACCCCTCTTCTCAAAGTTGCGTCGCACCATGTCCTTGTATTGAGGTGGCCATGTGAACTTTGACTACATCGGTTTCACAATATTGAAAATATTATTAGATTCGACATGCTACAAAAATAATGTAAAAGTTATATATTTCTAATCAAATCTTGAAATTGATTACTTTAAATATATTGAACCACAAATTCCTTTGACCTATAGATAATTGTTTCCATGATGGTTTTGCCTCCTCCAAGTTAGTACGAATGATTGAAGCAATTGTTCGAACCACCAACTTATGTTGATCAAACCTGTGTAAAACAACTAAAAATTATGAATGATTAAAAATCAAATAATAAAATTCATATCATATGTTAAAGAAGAAAAGACTCACCCATCCCCTTCTGGGAGTATCATGATTTTGTTTCCAGTATTGCCTTCACTGACTTGACTAGATGAAGAAGTTTGGGCTTTATTGACCATTGGATATTCTTCCAAATGAAGGACTTTAGTAGGGATGTGTTCAGATTGGTTTTGAGGTTGAGGTTGTGTAGGTTGGGTGGCATGACATCGGGATTGAGATTGTGATTGAATTGGAGGTTGAGTTGGTTGGGTGGAATGAAATTGAGACTGAGCTAGAGAATGAGATTGAATAGATTGAGGTTGAGGTCGAGTTTGAATGAGTTGAGGTTGATCATCCAAGCAAGCTTGCGACATATTTAACATTGTAATAGCAGCAGACAACTCTGATGTATTTTTACACATAGAATTCACTTCAACATCTTTATTGTGAGGAACTTTCTCTCCATGAAACGTCCAGTACCAATATTTTGGTGCAAACCCTTCCTCAAGAATGTGAGTATTTACTGTGCCTGGGACTAAGTCCTTTTCATTTTTACATACATTACAAGGACACCTTATCACACCTTCATTCAAATACTGTGGTTGTCGACAAGCAAAATCAATAAACTCTTTCACACCTTCTAAAAAATTTTTTTTATAACCCTTTCGTCTAGGAAGAAGCCTAGCATACATCCATGTTCGGTGTGTAGGCTCTTCCATTTTCAGCTCAGCTCTAAAATTACTGAAACAGAAGTATTTTATTTTCAAATGTTAGAAACTAAAAAGCAAGATAAGTGATGTCAATAAAACAATAAAAAAACCCAACCCTCAATTGTGTATGACACGACACAATTCCATTCAAGAAGACACTTTTTTAAAGATTGATTAATAGTTAGTCAATAAGACTCAAATCTTTATTTTCACAAATTTTGGCACTAATTTGCAATTGTCTCCAACTATGTAGGTTCATTATCAACATATTTCTTAGGTTATAGTTAATATAATCTTGAATATCATCTGGGTTTCATGTTCCAGTCTACTGAAGAATATGCTCAAAGAGCGCTCAGGAAGAAGGCCTGCATAAGGCTAGCTCGAAATCATCCACATATTCCTGTATCTTGCCTGTGTGTTTCACTTGAATTAGAACATTGAGTGGGTCATCGTAAACTTCACCAAATCGCTGAGGAAGACTAGACATCAAGTTTGCAATGCATCGAGTTGAGATGCCACCGTAGGGAAATCCAATTAAGGTAAATAGAGGGCAAAACGAACCTTAGATGTTTCTGTTGTGCCATCCATAGAAAAGAACTGGGTGCACATATATACAATAACGGTTAATATTCTTACCATCAAACCGATGGAATTCCACCTTAGAGATGCGAGAAGAATAGGCTGTTGGTTGCAGTTCTATTGTCAGAGGGGCCACCATTACTGATGGAGAAATCATTGTTGTGATTCTGGGTGGATTGAGCCACTAGTAAGCTGAGTTCTTCAGAACATGGTAGTGCAGGGATGGCTGACGAGCAGAATAGGTAGGAGAGAAAAAGAGATGAAAGGTGTAAGAGAAGAAATATTATTCATGAATTTACAATTACATTCTGCCAAGTGGAAGGCAAAAGATACTACATAAAAGAAAAGGAAGCAATAACGGTCAAAACAGAATAGAACTGCTATCAAATAGATTAAAAAGGCTAAGCATGGAGAAAAGACCCTAAGCGCTTGGATAGTAGAGCAGAAGCAAGGAGATTTTATCAAAGAAAAAAATAATTGTTTGCAAAGAATAATCAGAAAAGAAAACAGCATTTTACTGAAATGACGATATTCTGATTTCATTGGCCATGCTCAAGTTGGTTACAATTGCCTAGCCTAACAGCAAAAAGTAATTTGTAACAACTTTAGACACCTCAGCTTGGCATCCTCAATGCACGTGTTCTTAATTTGCTAGTCATCATCTATTTCATATAAAACTAGGAATAAAATAAAAAGCACAAACAAAGTATTCTTAAGGGCTACAGTTATGTGGTGACATTTACGCTGGCATTAGAGTTATATAATAAAATTGCAATTCTCCAACCACCTTGCTTAAAAGCTCATATGATAAGACATTCCTACGAACATTTTCTCTAAAATAATAAATACATTCCCTCATCTTTATTTGAATATAGAGATTCATTGGAGGCTCACAAAGTGGAATAATGTACATGGCCTAGAGATGGCACTGGATGAAATATCCTACAATTTGGGAAATAGGTCATGTCTGTCAATGATGGTGAAATTAGAATCACACAATTCTGATTTGTACAACTAGATTTAGGATCCTGTTATATTTTCTTTCCTTTTGCAGCTGTAGCAATTTTAGAGAGAATTATTCCTCCTAATTCTTAGGTCTAGATTCGTTTACAGAATCAACACTGTACTACTACAATTATTTGTCCTCATTCTTAGGCCTATATCTCAAGCATCATCATGAACTATTTAAAGTCATTTAATTACCTTGCACTTGTCAATGTAAATGGTTTTAAATACTGCCAGAGAATTGAACCCCTAAAGAATCTTTCACCCGTCACAACACTAGCTAGTTGCCACACAGAGATACACCAACCCAATGAATATAAAATCTCTCCGAATACAAAAACTGCACGTCACCCTTCTTTACCCCAATTGTAAATGCCCATAAGATTATAACTTTCATGGCAAAAAAATTAGTTTATGCTTTTCACTTCATGATGTTTTTGTTCCTGTTTTCGTTAAACTTGTACAGGGAATTGAAAATAACTGAAACTGCATTTTGAGTTTTAGTTGTTGGATAACTAGCTGCTGCTGCTGCTGTAGAAACATAAACTTGCAAATTACCTTAAATTATGGCATGCTTTAATTTCTTTGCTTCACAAATGGACCTCGCACAAAACTAGTCAGACAAATGAACACAGTGTTACTCTGGCATCGAATAAGGAACCTCAAAAATATCAAATGCATATAAGAATAATCAACTACAAAATTCAAAGTAGACAGAGAACTGTGTTTCTATAGGACACAATCATTCTGTAACAGAAAAACACACGAGGTTTTCAAAACACGTGAGGATCCTTAGAAAAAAAAAAGGAATTTATCAACAAGATACCATATAAAAACCTAAAACAATCCTAATTAGCACCGGAATCCAACCATATACTCAAGCCAGGGCAATAAACGTTGTTTCTCCCTCCGGTAGTTACTTAAATTAAATTAATAATTAAACACGAATCTGAAAATTCCAATAGGTTTGAATAAGTAATCTGAAAATTTTCAAATGCATATACGAATAGAATGCATAAAACGAAGAAGATTCAAGTGGTTCAAGTAAAAAATGCACAGAATGAACTTTGAATAAAACCCTAAATCAGTGCTAGGACTGAGGGCGCAATTCGAGGTACCTGACAGCGGTGGAGAACAGGGTCCAAAGCTCAGAGTCAGTAGGTAATTGAAACAATGAAGTTATGCGATAAACACTAACAGAGAGAAAAACATATAATATTAAAACACGAAAGAGAAATATATACATAACTTACACAGTAAATTGCTACATTTGATATACGAATGGGAAGTGTTTAGCGCTATACAAACCCTAAATCGTGATACAAGGCTCGAGGTCACTCAAACGAGTTTCTAGGAAAATTCGCAGGTATGCGAGAGTTTTAAGAGAAAAATATTTAAAAAATATAAAATTGCTGCAGATTAGTTTGTAGATCTTTATAGGTAATTAAAACTATAAAACTTGTATGAAAATTTGAAGGAATTGTTTACAGATTTTTTCTTGACAAATTATTAAAAAAAAATTAGACGCGATAAATACATTTGAGGGGAAATGTTTCAGAATTTCTAAGGACGTTCTTGTAGAATTTAAAAAATATTTATAACAAATAAAATCCGAAGGAAAATTAATTACAGAATTTCAATATTACATTGCACAAGATAAATATTATTTACAGTTTATAATAAAAAGATTTTTAAATATTTATATTATCCAATTACAAATAATTTTGTATGTTAGTAAATTTCATAATTTTACAATAATGGCCTGACTTATACTAATGGATAATTATAGTTGGATGGGAATGTAATCTAATTTTATATTGTCATTGTATAAGCATTAAAGTTTACATATTATTATAGATGGATAGTAAATAACCTATACTGATACATTATTATAATCTAGTGTGAAGTTTATAGAGAGTTTGATGAATTAACCATTGAAGGTTCATTCAAACTTAGTGAATTCAAATATTAGGTGTAAGAAGAAGACTTCATCTACAACATCACTATATAATATTGTAAAATAAAAGCAAATATTTAAAATATTTAAAGAATGAATCACCATTTAGGATACAATTTACCAGATACCAAAAGTTTGATGAATATACTAGTTATTGAACATTTAAAGAGACCTTTTTGATTTTGATATAACCTGCGAGATAAATAACAATAACATTTTGGTACCCAATAAATTTATTTGGGTCCTTTGAAGTTAGAGACATGTTACTTTATAATAAGAATTCAAGCACATCTTCCATTAGAGACATCAAAATGTTTAATTCTACATTTATTTGAAGTGTGCCCCTTTTGCATATAATAAAAATATGTTACACAGTTTATATTCCTAGAATAAGGCTTACCTTTTTCTACCCATACCCTATGTGCTCTTTTATTTTATTCTTAGGAGTTTGCTTGTTGTTACTTAAATCATTTTTCTTAAAATCAGGCTTTTTAACACTTTTATTTTCTAATGCATCTTCAAGTTGTTTTTCTAGAATATTTAAATCAAACATATAACTTTTACAAGATGCACATTCAATAATTTCAGTCTCTTTATTTTTTTAAATTGAAATTTTATTTTTCTTAAGACTTCTTTTTCCTCAAGAGACCTTTCAAACTTATTTTGTAACTCCTTAAAATCAAATTTTAATTTCTTGTGAGCAACATCTAATTTACTAGATTTAAAGAGCAATTGTTGAAATGCATCATATAGAGCATCATAATCATTTTCACCACAAGAGCTTACCTCACTGTCAGAAGAGTCATGGTCAGCAATCAAACACATATTTGCTTCCTCATCAGATTCACTAGAGTTGGATGAGCTTGAAGAAGAATTTAAATCGTTATCCTCCCATTTGTTTTTCTTGAAAACTTTTTTGCCCTTCTTCTCTTTACCCTTTTCAGCATTTCGACAGTCCGCTTTTACGTGACCTGTTTCACCACATCCATAGCAATTGAAATTTGAAACAAAGTTTTGGTTTTCATTTTTATAGATTTTCTGATGACCTTTATTTTTGCTTTTCATAAACTTTGCGGATTTTTTTATCATGAGACTCATATTTTCATCGTCAGAGTCATCATCTTCTTTGGGGCTTTTGCTTTTTACAATCTCAGATTTGAAAGTTATGTTCCTTTTCCTTCCTTGGTCCTCTTCGTCATTTAAACGCCCAAGTTCAAGTTCATGCTCTCTCAACTTACTAAAAAGAGCGATCATGGACATTGTTGCAAGATTTTGAGATTCAGTGATCGTCGTAACCTTTGGTTGTCATGTCCTGTTCAAAGATTTCAAAATGTTAATATTTAATTCATCAATATCAAAAATTTTACCTAACCCAGAGAGGTGATTAACGATGTGGGTGAATCTCTTATGCACATCGTAAATGGTTTCGCCTTGTCGCATTCGGAACATCTCATATTCTTGAATTAATGAGTTCTTCCTTGCATGCTTAACATTATTTGTTCCTTCATGGGTTACTTGTAAAATCTCCCACATTTCTTGGGCACTTGTACAAATTGAAATTCTATAAAATTCATCAAGAATTAGTGCAGATGATATTATATTTCTGGCCCTAACATCATATTGAGCCCTTTTATTTTCTTCCGCAGTCCATTGCGAAAAGGCTTTGGTTCCTGCACATCATTAACAACATTAACAGGAACAAATGATCCATTTAACACTACATTCCAGATGCCTCTATCAACTGATCCTAGAAAAATTTGCATCTTACTTTCCAAAAAGGATAATTTTCACTAGTAAAAAGAGGAGGTCTATTGATAGACGCACCCTCAACAAAAGTTTGATTTTGTCCAACCATTTTCGAAAAATTTGAATAACTATCAAAGCAAGCTCTGATACCAATTGTTGGTATCGCGCAACAAAATGTTTGGCGTTTGGACAAAAAACCAAGAGGAGAGTGAAATTGGTTCTTAACAAAAATTGTGCTTTTAAAATTTTCCCCTTTTAATATCAAAGTTCAATTAAAATTCTTTCTTGTATTTTAATAAACACAATAAAATAAAGAGAGTAAGGAAGAGAAAACTTGCACAAAATATTTATATTGGTTCGGATCAAAAGACCCTACGTCCAGTTGTTAATCTCTAAAAAACGAGATTAACTAAATCACTAAAATAAACCAAACTTACAATCAATGATAAAAAAGATTAAAGGTTTAGAAAATATCTATCTTGAATCACACAAGAGATGAAGACACTTCCCTTGAAATCCACAAGGGATGAAAACACCTTCCTTGAATCACACAAGAAATGAACACCTCCTTTGAATCACACAAAGGATGATTGACTTCTCCTAGCAACATCAACAACACTCAATCACTCAAGATCCCACTTGATGAAAGTTATCGCTCTTCCCACACTAGGTTTTTCAAAACCTTCCCACAAAATGTTCTTAAGTACTCAAACTTCTCTAACTTTTGTGTTTGATAATGAAAGTCTATCACTCTATTTATAGAAGCCTATTTAGGAATTAGGTTAAGAATATGAAAAGTTAAGTCACAACTATCGATTATATTAAGTGATAATCGATTATCACAAAAATTTTTATGAAAATATTTTTTTTGTTGTGATAATCTATTATCAGCCAGGATAATCTATTATCAGTAGGTGATAATCGATTCTCAGTAGTGATAATCGATTATTCTAGAGACTTTTCTCAAAAATTAGTTTTAACTAAGATAATCGATTATCACTAAGAATAATCGATTATTCCAGTGAGTTTTACAAATAAATAAAATTGTCTTGGTGCTCTACTACTTGGGTTTTGCCTTTTGACTCTTGACATGCTAATTTAACTATTTTAAATAACATACACAGATTACAAGACCTAAACAACTAAACCCTTAAGTCTTCAATGCATCTCTTGAATCAAAGTATTCTTTTAAGTCTTCAACATTTTTCCATGCATCATCATCAAGTATTTCATACTTCTTCATAAGTCATCATCATCATCATCAAAACTCTTTATTGGAGGAAGATGTCCATCTTCTTCTTTTTGTCAACAAAACACACTAGCAATGGCTCTACAGAGCAATAGAGGCCACCACAAGTGCAAGTTTCAAATGAATTTGATTTCATTACATGTATCCAGATAATCGAGTTAGAGAGTCTTCTTTTGGTTGTTATCACATGTTGTTTGTGCTCATAACTTGTTTATTTGTTTGTTAAATTATTTTCACTAGCTTACCTTTCTTCTGTTTTGTTTTGTTTCCTTATTGTGTGTTCCTTTTGCAATGATCACCAATGTTGGTGTGAGTAGATGAGGGAGCCCCTGGTGATCGTCGGGATGGTGCAAATTCTATCATTTAGATTAGGATTAGTTATTGCTCATCCAAGCATATCTTTTGAAGATCTTGATTTATGACTTTCTTTGCTCCTGTATGAACAATCTTTCACAAAACTGACCTTATTTGTGTTTATGGCATTGTTTTGCGCTCATGATCTTTATGATATTTCAGTATATTTTAGATGACTATAATGGTTGATTCTAACATACTTCCTGTCTATTTGCTCTATTATATTATGTTATGCGATATTTTATTTATTAAAAATTTTCTATTAAATGGGATGTCAAAAGTTGAATAAAATAAAATAAAACCGCATATTATCCTTATGTTTATTTTTTATATGTACTTTTATAATAAATATTATTATCCCAAACTTAGTCTCGTGTACTTTTATATGTACTTTTTTATTTTTTATATGTACTTTTATAATAATCTCATGTACGTGGCCAATGATTCTTAAACTTTTTGTAAATATAAGGAAGTTTCCTAATGAACAATAGAGATTTTTTTTCTTTATTTTTTTTTCATAAATCCGTTATTATTAGAGCTGTCAAAATGGGTTGGAATTCGCGAGTCAACCCGGCTCATCACGTGTTTGGGTTGGATTGGATTGAAAATTTTTCATTAATTTCAATATGAGTTGATTTTTTACTCGGCTCACGTAGAATTCAGCTCACCTGGGTTGAACCCATGATGAGCCGAGTTGGCTCAACAATCCACAAAAGGGTCATACAAGTGTTTTTTATTAAGTTGAACTTTGTATTTAGGTCAAGTTGGATTGTTTTTTTAGCCAACACATAGATAATTTGTATTTTTTATGATTTTAGTTTGTATTTGGATTGTATTGAAGTTTATTTATATTTTAATTAGAATTATAATTTAGTTTTGACTGAAAAAAACAAAAAAATTATATTTTTTTAATTAAGTGAGCCCGTGAGCCAACCCGTTTAACCCACCAACCCGTGGTGGGTTGGGTCGAATCGGGTTCAACTTTTTTTGGCTCGTTAATAAGTGAAACGGGTTGAGCTGACTCACTAAGTGATCAACCCGTGGTGGGTCGAGCCAAGTCGGGTCAAATTACCCGTTTTGATAGCTCTAGCTATTATCATTTTTCAATGTTAAAAAGTCAGACTACTTCTTTCTCCTTTTCACGTGACTTCAAATCTTCATCTTTCAATTTTAGTAAAAACATTTTCCTTTTTTTTTGTCTATGGAAGCTTTAGATTTCTCTTCATTTTCCTCTTTGAATCTTTATATGTCAATCTTAACTTCTAATTGATAATGGTTTTCCTTTACTTTCGTTAGGTTTTCAAAGATGTTAATTTCTCACTTCACCCTTCTTTGATGTTTGTCTTTGTGAAGATATTTAGTCTCAGGTGCTACATTTTTCCAAATATGTGGTGCATCTAAGACCATCTACTTTGCCTGATCAAGGGCTTTTATGTTGCAGGTTTGATTATTCGTGGTTGCTTCACAATTGTTTCACGTATTCACAGTTACTTCACGTGTTCGTAGTTTCTACAATTGTTATGTTTCAATTAAGTTGAAATTGAGTAATTGGTGTACTCATTAAAGCGTTAATTTCTCACTTTGCCCCTCTTTGATGTTTGTCTTTGTGAAGATATTTAGTCTCAGGTGCTACATTTTCCCAAATACGTGGTGCGTCTAAGACCATCTACTTTGCCTGATCAAGGGCTTTTATGTTGCAGGTTTGATTATTCGTGGTTGCTTCACAATTGTTTCACGTATTCACAGTTGCTTCACGTGTTCGCAGTTTCTACAATTGTTATGTTTCAATTAAGGTGAAATGGAGTAATTGGTGTACTAATTAAAGCGATTATGAACGTAACAATACCATTCAAGAGTAAGCACACATGTGGAGTTCTTTGAGTTCTCGAGACTTAATTGGAGTAGTGCTTTGAATATTAATCGAATGTTTTTATCTCCCTTAGCCATTATTGAATGTGAGATTATCAATTTTAAATCCAAATAAAAAAATTGTATGACTAAAAACCCCACACACATTGATCCCTCACTTTGATCATGCACTCGCCTAGACAAGTACACAATGTGGGAAAAATAAGAAAAAGAAAGAAGAAAAGTCAAGTCCACTACTCGTCAGACACATCACCCATCAAATGATGAACATCAAAATTCATAATTGAAGAATGTTATTTGAGCTTTCATTATGTGTACTTTTATAATTAAGAACAAAGATATTGTAATATTTCACAAGTTTTAACTTTTAGACTTTACTATTTACATTATTTTACCTTGAAGTTGTAAACTTTATTGTTTGATCCTTTTATGGATGTTATATTCAACTAGAAATAAAATATCAAATTTTAGAATATTTGCTTTTTACTACTTTTCATGAGTTGCAGGATTTATTTGCATTAAAAAAATACAATAAATAAAATTAATGAGGTTTGAACCCAAGTACAACACAAAAAATAATCACTTATGTTGTAGAGGTTTAAAACCACTGACATGTAGTAGCGGTTTTTAAAACTATTGGTAAGTAGTATGGGTTTCAAACAGTAAAGAAGCAACAAAGCTTACAACACCATAGGTTAGTTCCACTTTTCTAGGGGTTATATAAGGCACAAATAATCCTTTTGTGACCTTTGTTTTTATAGGGGAAAGGTTAATCATGAGTAACACCCTTAATCATTGAAAGAAATTGTTTCATTAGTAACAAATTTTAGTGACCAAAAGTTATTAGTCACTACAGTGAACAATTTAAAAACTAATTTAAAAAATAAAAATTATTGGTTATTCATCTCGTCGATGTGGAACTTCCAACACACTCCCTAAGCCGAGGAATATTCATCTCGTGCGTGGGTATAGAAATGAGTGGTCCATTAACGGCCTCGTGCGTGGGTATAGAAATGAGTGGTCCATTAACGGCCTGATAGCGGATGGAACATAATGTCCAAGAAAGTTCGTTAGGATAAACTCTAATTTGGCTATGATACCATGTTAGAAATGAGTTTTAAGACTAACTCAACCCTACAAAACCGGCTTGTAAGGTGAGATTTGCACCTCACTTATATATTATGAATTTGTCTTATCTTTAGTCGATGTGAGACTTTCAACAGTCACTAAAATTGGTTACTAATGAAATATTTTATTGTAGTGAATGAAGTTAAAAATGTCAATAACTCCAAAATTAACCCCAGTTAAAAGTAATTTTTCTTATATTGTTATAACGTTGCATGCTATTTAACTTTAAATAAATAGTTTTTGTTTTTCCTCAATTTTTCTTTCCTCTAAAAAAATCTAATTAACTTTAAATCATTTATAATGTATTATTTAAATACTTTTTAGTTTTGTTGATGTTGTGTGTGTTTTTAATTATTGTATTATGTATAATTATATAAATATCATCTTAAAAGATTATCATGAGTAAGTGGTTAGTTATTGAATTCTACATTATATTTAATGCTTTCAATATTTGATAAATTAAAAATAATTTCAAAAAAATCTAGAAATAGATTTAAGAATATAGTTTAATTTTGTAAACTTTTGGTATTATATTAAATAGTATTATCCAGTATGTCTACAAGTCTATTATCCTTGTTCATCCACCACAAGAATGCAAAGAATTAGATATCAAAAAATTTAGTCGGTCATGAAAGAGACCAACATCCTCGCAACTCTACCACAACCTTCTAAACTCTAAGTGCTTCAAATTGATACATTTTTATTTCTGCAAGAGAAAATAATGTCTATATTACTTTATCAAGTTTTCATCCTTCATTGATTTAATGTTGATGTAACGGAAGAGACCACATTATTTTTTTTTAATAAGTATTCAGATTATATTGAGTAAAAATAATTGACATAAAACTTTGAACAATTGTTATAAATATTGGGACCAAAAGGAGGTATCAAGCCTTAACAAATTTCACCATTAAAATTCTTATAAAAGGAGGTATATGGCTCAAACAAGGAAGTTGTTGGTTGGTTGATAAGGATACCCACTCAATTAATTTGATCGACTGAGTGCTATAAAAATGTAGATTTAGATGATCGATTCAAGTGCAAGTCGCATATTAGATGGAACACTTGTAGAATGGCCCAACTCTTAGGATAGAGTTGCGTTGACGCAATATTCAAAACCTGCAACACTCTAAATTCGTCCAAAGAAAAATGTATATTCACACCCATACATGTAATTGAAGCATTTGGATAAATTAGTCAAAATGAATTGAAATTCACGAGTCAATTCAGCTCATCACGAATTTAGGTTGGGTTGAAATTTTTTTACAAATTTCAATATGGGTTGATTTTTTATTCGGCCTACCTAGAACTTAGCTCATCCAGATTGAACCCGTGATGACCTGGATTGGTGCAAATAAATGGTTACACAATTTTTTTCTTAAGTTAGGTTTTACACTTGGATCATGTTAGATTGTTTTTTTACTTAACACATAAATAATTTGTATTTTTGTGATTTTGGTTTGTATTTAGATTATATTAAAGTTTATTTAGATTTTAATTAGAATAATTATTTAGTTTTGACTAAAAAAATTAAAAAAATGTATTTTTTTTAATTAAGTGAATCTGTGAGCCAACTTGTTTAACTCACCAACCCGTAATAAATCAAATCGAATTTAAATTTTTTTAACTCACTAATAAATAAATTGAATTGAATTGATTTACTGAGTGATTAATCTACAGTAAATCGAGCGAGACCAGACCAGACCAGACCAAATTACCCCTTTGACAGCCCACATTTAGATCATTTTTTGACCATGACTAATAGGAGACAATGTCTCGAAAATAAAGTGATGACTTGGATCAGAGAAATGAAAATATTTTTTCTCAAAACTTGTCGATGCTTATTGTCTTTTGAGCTCAGGCCCACAGTGTACCCATGTAGATGAGTGACTTTGGAAAAAAAAAATCTTTTAAAACTCTCAATTATTATCTTAAATATAAAAAACTAATATACGGTTGAATATTAAATTTCAATATTAAAGGTTACAATTATATAATAGTATTCCTATTAAAACTTAAATATAATATTAAAGAAATGAATGCAGTTTTATTTTATTTTTATTTTTTTAAGTTTTTCACTTTAATCAGGAAAAGGACAATGGATTGTCGAAGTTTATTAAAATTTTCTTTGTTAAAATATCATTCCTTAAAAAAGTATTTAAATTTTTAAAATGAAAATAAAGTTAGATAGAAGAACACCACCCATTTACTAGTGTACTAGTTGAATATCATAATATTATATTATATTACATAGTACAAATAGTTGATGGAATTATATTCATCGTACTCAATAATTCACTTTATGTTGGTTCCTTTTTGTGACACTTGTGAGAGTGACGGTGAAGATTAAATAAAATTTTTGAGAGCGATGCTAATGACTCATCGTCCACCATCATGCACGCCCAACGTTGCTACTTCGAATCTCACCGCAATCATGTGTGAGATTCACCACGAATCAACGAACATGATTCACACACACCACACACGCACATGCCTTCGACTCCATTAATTAATTAATTAATTAATTATTTCCAAGTTGGTTCAAAGTTCAAACCCTGCGTGACCTTTGTTAGATTCAGTTTCCAGCCACTGGTTCTTCACCTCCTCAATCCAATGGATTATTGTCACTTTTTCTCTTTTCAAATATATCTACATTTTCTTCATCTTTTATAATCAAAACTAACATTAATATTTTAAATTGAGTTAATTATATTTTCTTGTTTCTAACGACAGAAACTTCTTAGATGGACAAAGACTTTGCCAACTCAGCGATTCCTTTTAGTGCCAAGTTATTATGCTTCCTTTTCTTCTGTCAAAGATGATATTTTCACCAAAATAGATTTTTTTTTTATTTCTTCGTATAGTATGTTGTTCTTCTATTAACATAAATAATTTTCTAGTTATGTTTAAAATATAGTTCTCGTGTGGGGTATTACTTTTTTTAAATTATTATATTTTCAATAATTTTAATTATTACAGTGGATCAAGATTTTGTTTTGAATTGCACTTAGTAGTGACACCTAAGGAAGTTTCATAAAATGACCACGCGTTCTCCATTGCGCCGTTGACCTGACCAATGACCACCATAGTAGTAATACCGGTTACGGTTTTCCTTCTGGTTTTGTGGTCCAATGTTTTATTTGTTTAGGAAAAAGCGAAATCTTCGCAATCATTTTAGACGTTCTTTTCCATTTGCGAGCTCGTGGATACAAAACTTGTTTTCTCTTTGAACTTTCTGGATTCTAGAACAGTGTGAATGAAGAAAACAAAGCAAAATAGTAATGTTACACGTCGATCAATCCAAATATGTGTTCAATCATCCACACAAATAACTATAATTTCCAATTTATTTTTATTATAAAAGATACAATAGATTTTTACATTATCAACTCTACTTTTCACATTTTCAACTCAATTTTTGGACTATGACATCAACAAGACCAAACACATGCCAAGTTCAATTCCATTTTTCAGTTGATTTCCAGTTTTGGCGAAACCAAACACACTTTGCATCACCAATCTTGACATTGTGAGAGGACAATATGAAACATTTGTGTCCATAGTTCTTATATAAAAGGGGTGTCGGAAAGTTTTTTAATGTCTAGGGTTGAGAGGCATATCTATCTCACCACCTTCAAATTTTGGACAATAATTACATATTTGATTAACATTTTCATTTAATGTAGATTGATTTTAAGCTGCATTTTAAATAATCTTTCATGTTTCGTGTTGCACAATCTCAAAACGTTTTTACAATACCGTCTCGTTTCTAAACTTAAAAAGAAAAAAAGTCATTAATAACAAATGAAATTCATTAAAATCTAATAAATGTTAACCGGGTAAAAAAATAGTTAGTATTAATTGGTATGGTATGGCATAACATGAAGTCTTATTTCTCAATATTTTATTGGTAAAGTTTTTCACTTTTTAATTTCTTTCAATTAATTTACAAAATCACACTTTTTTATTTCACCTCCCAGAAAGGTAAATGATGATAGCAGATGGGTCCACTCCATCAGAAAAATAAGCATTGTTATTGACAGTGTTTTTTCAGAAAAAAGAACACTGAAGACAGAGAACCAAAATGGAAACGGTAAACCGCCCCTGGTATGTTATCTCCCATTGTCTTTCCCTTTGCGATTACCACTTACCACCAACCCGCACGAACTACTACTATATAACCTTCTTCTCATTTCCACACTCTTCTCATTCATACAACACTAAAAAAAACTCTCCAATCACCTTTTAGATCTCTTTCCAACCAAAAACCATAACCATTCACAAGTCTCACACCTTCTCCATTACTTCCTCTCAACTTCTCACTGAAAGCCTCAAGTCCAAGCCATGGACACCAAGATAGGTTCATTGGACGTTGTCAAGCCTCCCTGCAACGACATCGTATCGTGCAATCAGACCAACAGCGCTGCCATACAGCCCTGTGTTCCTTCCGCCGTCATCAACGGCTGCGGAGACTCCACTCTCGGCGGCCACCTCGCGCGCCGCCTCGTTGAAGTCGGTGTCACCGATGTTTTCTCCGTTCCCGGCGACTTCAACCTCACTCTGCTCGACCACCTCATCGCTGAGCCCGCGCTCAACGTCGTCGGCTGCTGCAACGAGCTCAACGCCGGGTACGCTGCCGATGGCTACGCCCGTGCTCGAGGTGTCGGCGCTTGCGTTGTCACGTTCACCGTTGGCGGGCTCAGCGTGCTCAACGCGATCGCCGGAGCGTACAGCGAGAACTTGCCGCTGATCTGCGTCGTTGGTGGGCCCAACTCCAACGACTATGGTACGAGTCGGATCCTCCACCACACCATCGGTTTGCCCGATTTCAGCCAAGAGTTGAGGTGCTTTCAGACCATTACTTGCTTCCAGGTTCCAACTCTCTCCCTTTCTCTCTCTCTCACGCACACACACTTTTTTTTTTTTCATCATTTTTTGTTAGTGTGGATGTGTCATGAAGTTAAAAACAAAAATATGAATAATAGTTTATGCACTGATGATCATCAGTTTTATCTACTCAACCAGAGCGTGGACTTTGAGAAATCCCTGGCATGAGACTCTTAATTAGAAGACAATACAGGGGTAATTAAAGAAGTACAACAGAGACATTTTTTTTTTTATTATTACTTTTACAAATTGAAAATGAGAAGATAAAATGAACTGACATTTTCCTTGAGTTAAATTTAAGTTGACAAGTTAAAATCTGTTTTTGAAAAAATGTAGGTTGATTTGAGCTCAATTTATTTTCCTCTTTAGAAGGTTATCCAATTGATAGGTTTATCCAGAGTTGAACTTAGTGTGCTTTTGTTTAATTTTGGTTGTGTTTGTTTTTCTTTATTTTATGGTAAATGCGTTAATGTGGCTTTGTTTGACGATAGGCTGTGGTGAATAACTTGGAAGATGCTCACGAGTTGATTGATACAGCAATCTCAACTGCACTGAAGGAAAGCAAGCCTGTGTATATAAGCATTAGTTGTAATTTGCCTGGGATTCCTCACCCCACATTCAGTCGTGATCCAGTTCCTTTTTCATTGTCTCCCAGGTAAGCCATTTTTTATTTGTTGATTTGTTCTTCATTGGAAACATTGGCGATTAGCTGCTTATGTTAGTATTGTTTTTGTTTGGCTTGTAGATTGAGTAACAAGTTGGGGCTGGAGGCAGCAGTGGAGGCAGCTGCAGAGTTCCTTAACAAGGCAGTGAAACCAGTGCTGGTGGGGGGTCCTAAACTGAGGGTGGCAACAGCAGGTGAAGCCTTTGTTGAACTGGCTGATGCTTGTGGTTATGCGCTTGCTGTAATGCCATCAGCTAAAGGGCAGGTTCCAGAGCACCATCCTCATTTCATTGGAACTTATTGGGGTGCTGTGAGCACTGCCTTCTGTGCTGAGATTGTGGAGTCTGCCGATGCATACTTGTTTGCTGGTCCCATTTTTAACGACTACAGCTCTGTGGGATATTCCCTTCTTCTCAAGAAGGAGAAGGCCATCATTGTACAGCCCGATCGGGTTGTGATCGCAAATGGGCCTGCATTTGGGTGTGTGCTCATGAAGGATTTCCTCAAGGGACTCGCTAAGCGCCTCAAGCACAACAATACTGCATATGAAAATTACCACAGGATATTTGTCCCTGAAGGACATCCTTTGAAGGCAGCACCAAAAGAACCTCTCAGGGTTAATGTTCTGTTCCAACATATACAAAATATGCTGTCTGGTGAAACTGCTGTGATTGCAGAGACAGGGGACTCCTGGTTTAACTGCCAAAAGCTGAAATTGCCCAAGGGATGTGGGTAAGCGAAGAATCTGATAGAATGAATTTGTTGTGTTTAATTATCATCTTGCTTGTAGTGTTTGTAGTGTTAATAAAAATTTGGTTGACAGGTATGAGTTCCAAATGCAATATGGCTCAATTGGGTGGTCTGTTGGTGCAACTCTTGGTTATGCTCAGGCTGTTCCTGAGAAGCGAGTAATTGCCTTCATTGGTGATGGAAGCTTTCAGGTATATTTAGCAATAACTACTTCTGTAAATCTTCACTGAAATTGCATTCTCAAACTGAAGTATGATGTTTTAACTTTGCTTTTAAATTGTTTTGCAGGTGACTGCCCAAGATGTATCAACAATGCTGCGGAGCGGGCAAAAGACCATCATCTTTCTGATAAACAACGGTGGATACACCATTGAAGTTGAAATTCACGATGGACCGTACAATGTGATTAAGAACTGGAATTACACAGGGTTAGTTGATGCAATCCACAACGGTCAGGGGAAATGCTGGACTGCCAAGGTGAGTTTCTTGACATAATCCTCAAACTCCATTGATGCAAGATGGAGTGTTGAATATGTTGTATTGATTGATGCATGGTTCATTTCAGGTGTTCTGTGAAGAGGAGCTAGTTGAAGCAATTGCCACGGCCACAGGACCCAAGAAAGATTCCTTATGCTTCATTGAGGTGATTGTTCACAAGGATGACACCAGCAAAGAATTGCTTGAATGGGGCTCAAGGGTCTCTGCTGCCAATAGCCGTCCTCCCAATCCTCAATAAACTTCAGATTTCATTCAGCCTATATGTCTAAATTGCTTCAATTGTCCCTTTGACATGTCCTTCTAGGGAATTTACTTTTATTAATGGCTTTAAACTGCTTTTGCAACTGAGTCCTTTTGTTTGTGTAAATTCTTTCACTTGAGATAAAAATCTATATCCTTCAACTTTGTTCATTTTTGCTTTTTAGTACATTTTGTTAAAGCTTCTTCGCTTGGGTTGTGTTTCACTTGAGATGGTTAGATTTGGATTTTTAGGATTAAAGAAAAAAAAAAAATCACGTGAATCTCTCGAGCGAGCGGTGCTAGTTTAATTTACTTTGATATTATCAAGTTTGAGCCTGTCACATCCGTGAACAACAGTAACAACAAAACTTCCTCGTCAAAGTTTACATTATTAATGGTGCATGAACATGAATCAGAGAACACGAATCTTTTTATTTATAGGGTTGAAAACAGACCACGCAAACAGTATCACCGCTTGATTCACATGGATATTCTTTTCAATTGTGTCGTCTTGCATGAGGTTGCTCTTTGAAAAACATAGATTATGGGACTCATAATCTTTTATAAGACAAACAACTGAATCTTAGGAGTCGGTGCTGTTTTAGATCCTATGTGCGGGTGATTTGGTAAAAATGGGAACATAAAGTTTTTGGAAAAATATATTTATGAACTTGCATTATTTTCACTTGATATTTATAAAGTGAGTTTGGCTATAATTTGAAGACATGTATTTTAAATTTTGTTGGATTAAAGGTACGTTAGGAATAATTTTTTCTTCTATTCGTCTATATATATAAACTAGGGATATCATTAATGGACGTGGAACTTTTATTTTCTCTTTATTTTTAATGAAAAATGAGAATACTCCTATTTGTGTCTGTATTTATTTTTTATTATTTTGAATATTAATCAAATATTTTCTTTTAAATAAAATAAAAGCTACAACAAAAAAATATGATATTTTAAGTATTTAAATAAAAATATATAAATTTTTTTATTATCAAATATTAAAAAAATAATTATATTATAAATATATAAGTATCTATAACAATAATATATAAAGACCTTATCAACTCTTTGTACATATATTATTTTATAAATAATTTATTTTTAATGTTATTCCAAAAATCTCTTTTTATCTTTAATAGTTATTTAAAAAATTTCTTTTGTGTATATATTTTATTTTTCAAAATTTTATATTTAACTATTTTAAAAATTAATTATATTTTTTTATCTTAATTCAAATTTCTATGAAGATTAAAAAGTAGGAGCACATAAATGCGTCTGCTAATAAAAATAAAGTAGTTTGATAAAATTGGCAACTAGCATGCCTCCTAATCCGTTTATTTATTTATTTATTTATTTTAAAATTAAATATAATTAAAAAGATTAAATTTTTTATATTAAATTTTTTAAAAATTTAAATATATAATTATATTATAATTTAAATCATTACGAATTAAGTTTCAACTATTAATTATAATAAAAGTATATAAATATAATAATTATTTTAATTTATCAATTAAAAATATTAATTAATCACTTAAAAAAATATATGATTAAATATATTTTAAATATTTATAAGAATATACAAATAAATTTTATAAATAAAATTTTAAAAAAATTAAAAAGAAAAGTGGCAGGGTAGCTCGTCAGTCGTCGACCACCCTCTAGCGGGATAAGTTACATTTTTTAGCTCATTTTTTGGTGACGAACCATCCTTCTGGCCCGTTTTGGTGAGTCAAGAACAGGTTGAGCCAAAATAACTAAGCTTGTCCGTTTTGCCACCCCTATCTAAATCTTATGTATGTGTGGTTTTGTAAAATTGGGAAATAAGTTATTTGTAATTAAATATACTTATGAATATATAATTTCTACATATGTATTTAAGTAAACAAAAATATTTTACAATTTGTTCATTAAAGGTATGTTGGAAAAAGTTTTCCTTCCTAATCTTTGTTATTTGTCTATATACAATATACACTCACCTATATTTACAATTTGATTTCAAGAATTTGATGAAGAATTAACTAAGATACAGACTTGTGGGATATTAAGAATTATATAATTATATAATTATATAATAAGAATATTATGTGTCATATAATTATGGAATATGATGAATAATATAATAAACCCTATATTTATTGAAAAAAGAATTTACATCGTTGTGAAAGATTAACGGTACACAAAGTGCAAAGGTCAAAGTCTAAGTCTGGATGATTATTAGCGCTTGGAGATTGTTGCTTTGTTGGAGCAATCTAAACCGCATTCCATGCGAGGTATTGCTTGCCAATACGAAGTCAATGAAAAAGTCATTCGAAATTTGATCCGAAAATTTTTCCTTTCCAAGTGTGGATTTAGACAAGATGCAGACTTAAATGAGTGCAAACTTATACCAATGTATACAGTACTGTCACGATTTTGGTTGCAACATAAGTTAATGAACTAAAATTAGGCTAAAGTTTTAAGGAAAGACTAATTCTACTTTTCATTCAAAATTAAGGGATAAAAATATATTTAAATCTAAGAAAAAAAATCAGTTGAATCTCTCGTGCGGTGCTTGTTTAATTTACTTTGATATTATCAAGCTGGAGCCTGTCACATTCATTAACAACAGTAACAACAAAACTTCATCGTCAGAATGCATGAACATGATGAAGAAGAGAACATGGATTTTATTGTATAGGGTTGAAAACACTCGGGGCAATGTACAAACGCTTGATTCACATGGATATTCTTGTCATTTGTGTCGTCTTGCATGATCAAAAGTGTGAGGGTGGTCGTTGAAAAGCATATGTGAAGGGGACTCAAAATTTGTTGTAAGATAACAAAGTGAATCTTAGGAGTTGGTGTTGTTTTAGATCCTATGTGATGATGATTCGATAAAAATGGAAAATAAATTATTTGTAATTAGATATACTTGTGAATATATAATTTGTAAATATGCATTTAAGTAAACAAAATATTTTATAATTTTTTTTGCTTAGAGGTGTGTTGCAAGAAATATCCATTAAATAAATATATTTTTAAATTGGATATACTCATTTCTTTACTTTCTTTGAAACATTAATTAAATAGTTTTTTATCAATACATTATCATGTATTTAATATTACCACGACTTTTACACGGTTATATGTTATTAAAGAAATTATTTATAACAAGAAGATTCCTTTCTTTTGTGTTTCAAAATTCTAATTTTACCTTTTAAAATATAATTATTATTTTTAAAAATTGATCGTTATTTTTATAAATTTTTTATAAAATTATTTATTTATGTTTTCTTTTTATATTTATCAACTTTTATTCTCTCATTTTCTTATGATATATTTTATTTTATTTTTAATAAATATAATTTTATTTTATATATTAACTTAATAACATTACAAAGAAATATCATAAATACTTCGATATCTAAATAATTTTACATTTTTTAGAAGTCAAGACAAAAAATAATTTAAATTTTATTTTCTAAAAGCAAAATTGTGAAGAAGTTTCGAGAGCGATGCCTAAAAAGTACTAAATTTATAATTATGTTTATCAGATTTCAATATTTTGGAAATTAAATAGGACAGTTGTTACAGAGCTAAACTTTGCAGGAAAAGTTAGAATAATATAGGCAAACAGTGCTTCGTAGTGTCATAGTATGCAGGATTGAATAGTTTAATATTGTCACACAAAAAATCCTTTTACAATAATAATTTATATCTATTTCAAAATAACCAATCACCTGTATGAAACAATGAATTTATGATATTGAGACAAATTGTAGAAAAAATTATGTGGTAATGATGAGTTAGAAGTTAAAATATTACTGAAATTGAGAAGTGAAAAATATACAAATCGAGTATTTTATTGCCCAACATAATTTTGAGAAATCATTATCGTACTTTCTATTTTTAAATAATTGATATATTGTGATATGTAGAATTGTATTGTTTGTTGAAAGACTCAACAATAAATTTTTTTATTATGTTTTCTTTTCTAATAATTAGAAATAAAAAAAAAATAGTTTGAGGTTTTTGTGTAAAACTGGTAAATATCTTATCAGAATTATTTGTCAAATAACTATTTATTAAAAGATATATGTTTAAATAATTATGCTTTATAAAAAAGAAACATTAAAATAATTGAAAAATCACTGGCTTATTTGGATTTCTAGATCCGTTCATAGATTTTTGGGTAGAAATTCTAAATTGATAGTTAAAAATTTGTTTGAGAAAACAAAGAAATCGAATTCCTAGACATATTTCTAAATGAGTTTACGTCTATATCTACAATAATATATAAAGCGACTTTCTAATTTTACTTTTAGTTACATTTTACAATTAAAAAAATATAAATAAATTATTTAAATACTAAATAAAACTATACACTTTAATAACATAATTACTATTTTATAAAAATAAATATGTTAATGAGTGAAATAATTAAACACCTTTTCAATCTTCAATACTTTTTACCTATGTTTATTAAAATGAAAATAACATTAACATTAATAAAATAAATATATATTAATACTTTTCAGTCTTCAATACTTTTCCCATTTTTTCCAAGTAGTGGAGCTTGTGATGTAAGGCAAAACAAAAATGGCGTTGTGAAAGTAGGGTCATGCTATATGCAGCGTTACTTAAGGTTACTTGGGTTCACGCGCTTTACTTTGACTCTAGCTTCACCCATCTAACACTCTCTCTTGTTTTTGGTCATTTCATAATTCATGCACTATCACATTAATACATTCATGTTGACGTCTGTGTATTTTTCTCAAAAATTTAATGTTCCTGAATGAATGAACCAATAGTCCTACAAATAAGTTGTATGATTGAGCTATAACTTTAAAAATAACATTTAAGAACACTTTTGATGACATTTCTTTGGCAAATTGCATTGGAAGATAAACACTGAAAAAAAAAGGATCCATAAGCCATCGTTAGCCTGTTTCCTTCTTCGGCCTTTGTTTTTCAGTTCATTGTGAGTCTTTCTCAGTAGTCTCCAATGGGAATTTCCCATGTTCCTTTCCTTTTCATCCTATTATGCTACTGCTTCAGGATACACCACACTGTTTATTTCACCCGGGTTTCTGGTCAAATTGTTGAAGATCAACAACAATCATTGCTAAAACTGAAGAACAGCCTCAGATTCGAGCAAGAAAAATCTCACAAACTTGTGTTCTGGAATTCAAGCATAGATTGCTGTAAGTGGATAGGTGTAACCTGTGATCAGGAGGGACATGTTATTGGCCTTGACCTGAGTGGAGAATCAATCAATGGTGGATTTGACAATTCAAGTACTCTTTTCAAGCTGCAGAGTCTCCGGATACTGACTTTGTCTGTTAATAACTTCAGTTCTGAGATACCATCCGGATTCAGCAAGTTGAAGAACTTGACATATCTGAATTTATCTCATGCTGGTTTTGTGGGGCAGGTTCCAATAGAGATTTCTTCCCTGGCAAGGTTGGTTACTCTTGATATCTCTTCTCTTTCCTTTCTCTATAATCAACCGCTGAAACTTGAAAGCTTAGATCTACAGATGCTTGTCAAAAACTTCACCATGATTAGACAATTGTACATGGATGGGGTGAGTGTATCAGCTGAGGGCAATGGATGGAGCAATGCTTTGTTGCAGCTACCTAGCCTCCAGGAACTGAGCATGTCAAACTGCAATATCTCAGGACCCCTTCATCCTTCCCTTACAGCACTTCAAAACCTATCAATCATTCGTCTTGATCAAAACAATTTATCATCCCCGGTGCCAGGAACCTTCGCTGATTTTCCAAAATTAACATCTCTTCACCTTAGTGCCTGTAAATTGACGGGAATATTTCCAGAGAAGATCTTTCAGTTAGCAACATTGTCTGACATAGACATATCATTCAACTATGATCTTAATGGATCTTTGCCTGAATTACCTCTGAATGGTTCCCTTCAGGAATTAATTGTGAGTCACACGAGGTTCTCAGGAGCATTACCAGCTTCTATAGGTTATCTTAAGCAGTTATCCATCTTAGATATTTCTAATTGCCATTTTAACGGAACACTGCCCAGTTCAATGTCAGGACTCAAGGAACTCACTTCTCTGCGTTTGCGGTTTAATAACTTCACTGGTCTAATTCCGTTCTTGAATATGTCCAGGAACCTCATGCATTTAGAATTCTCACACAATTATTTCACAGGTTCCATCACTCATGCTCACGTGGAAGGCCTAAGAAAGCTGGTTCACATTGATTTACAGGACAATTTACTTGATGGAAACATCCCTGCTTCTCTTTTTGCACTTCCATTGGTACAAAGTATTTATCTTTCCAACAACCGTTTTCGTGGACAGATTGATGAATTTTCAAACATCTCCTTCTCCATGTTACAGATTCTTGATTTAAGAAGTAATAACTTAGAAGGCCCCATTCCTCAATCTATTTTTAATCTCACGTCTCTTAATGTCCTTGAACTGTCATTCAACAAGTTAAATGGCAGAATAATGGTAGATGTGCTTCTGAGACTTTCAAATCTAACTACACTAGCTCTTTCACACAACAACTTGTCGGTGGAGACAAATCTTATAGATGTAGGCCTTTTATCTTCCTTCCGCGATATGAGCCGTTTAGAGTTGGCTTCCTGCTACCTCACAGAGTTCCCTAGTTTCTTGAAAAACCATTCCAGAATAACCACTTTAGACCTCTCAAGTAACCATATTCAAGGACCAATACCAGCATGGATCTGGCAACTTAACTCTCTTGTTCAATTAAATCTTTCTCACAATTTTCTCAGCAGTTTAGAAGGATCTGTGCAGAACACTGGTTCCAATCTGAGCGTCCTTGACCTTCATGCTAACCAACTCCAAGGGAAGCTTCAAATATTCCCAGTGCATGCCACTTATTTGGACTATTCAAGTAATAATTTCAGTTTCACTGTTCCTTCAGATGTTGGTACTAACGTGTCTTCCATAATTTTCCTGTCTCTGTTCAAAAATAATTTATCTGGTAGTCTTCCTCAATTCTTGTGCAATAGTTCACAGCTGAAAGTTCTGGATGTTTCCTATAATCATTTCAATGCGATGATTCCAGAGTGCCTAACACAGAGTGACGCAATTGAAGTATTAAATCTGCAACATAACAAGTTCTATGGAATTATTCCAGATAAATTTCCATCATCTTGTGCTGTAAGGACTCTGGATCTCAATAGTAATCAACTACACGGCCTAATTCCCAAATCCATTGCCCATTGCACATCATTAGAGGTGTTGGATCTCGGAATCAATCACGTAGATGATGCATTTCCATACTTCTTAAATACAATATCCACACTCCGTGTCCTGATTTTGAGGGGAAACAAATTTCAAGATCATATCGAATGTCCTGATACTAACAGTACTTGGCCAATGCTTCAAATTTTTGATGTGGCTTTGAACAACTTTAGTGGTTTACTTCCAGGAAAATGTTTCAAAACATGGAAGGCAATGAAGCTTGATGAATATCATGATGCATCAAAGTTCAATCGCATAGGATCTGAGGTCCTTAGATTTGGTGGTATGTATTATCAGGATTCTGTGATCCTTACAATAAAAGGTTTACAGTTGGAGTTTGTTAAAGTCCTGAATCTCGTCACATCTGTCGACTTCTCGTCCAACAATTTTGATGGAACGATACCAGAAGAGCTTATGGATTTTACTGGACTTTATGCTCTCAACTTGTCTCATAATGGTTTAACAGGTCAAATCCCTTCATCTATGGGGAATCTAAAAGAGGTCGAGTCATTGGACCTGTCATGTAACAATTTGGATGGAGAAATTCCCACAGAGCTTGCAAGTTTAAATTACCTCTCATATCTAAACCTTTCCTATAACTTTCTGAAAGGGAAAATCCCTGAAGGTACCCAACTTCAATCATTTGATGCATCTTCCTTTGATGGTAATGTAGAATTGTGTGGACCTCCTTTGCCTAAAAACTGTAGGAATGAAATACCTGGGCCATCAACTACACCAAATGCAAGGTCGCATGGAACTGGTGGAAATATCATAAGGGCTGAATTGGGGTTTGTTTTTGGCCTTGGACTTTTCATTGTTCCCCTGCTGTTTTGGAAGAAATGGAGGGTAAGGTACTGGAAGCATGTGGACTCCATTCTGTGCGGTATCTTCCCACAGCTGAATCTTGAGTACGAAACCCGTGGAGGACAAAGCTATCAAGTATTAAGATGGAGGCCTTAGTTACAAGGGACTCCATTTCTCTGTTACATTGATTTCCCTTTCGGTTGATTTCACATGTTATGTGAGTTTGTAGAGAAAATAAGAACAGTGCATGAGAACACTGTAGGATTACATACCTGATTGTGTTTTCATTCAATAATGATATAATTGAAGAAAAATGAAATGATAATGTGAACACATAGTTAAGCACCATCATTGAATTGTGCTCACATTGGTACACACCACCTCATTATGATAACTTACTAATTACATGCTGCAACAACCCAGCAAGAGAACAAACCACTCGACTGTTTTGACATTATTGAATACTTTGGTAAAAATATATTTTCTAGAGTTATATTATTTATTAATGTAATAAACTTATTAAAAATTATAAGTTTTCTTTTATTATTTTATTCAATTTTTTCTTCATAAAATCCGATTAGACCATTGATTTAATAAGTTGAATGGGTCTAACTGTTACCCCACAACTGTTCTACCTCACTAATGTTTTAATTTCATTTTTTATTGGTGTTAAATGGTAAAGCATTTAATTTTTTTCCTTAACTAAGATTTTCTCCAGCAATCTTAATATTATCTTTCACATTGTCCTGGTCCACTCAGGGAACGAAGTGACTGTTTTTCTAAAAATGTCTGATTTCTACTTGTTTTCAAAGAGTTGTTCAAAGATACAATGAAAAACTATTATTTTTATGATTTCTTATATAAACTTGTAAAAACAAGAAACAAAATAAAATAAAATGTCGTTTATAAATAAAAATAAAATAGAAAATATTTTCTAAAACCAAAATGTTCCTAGCTTTTCTAAATCTCAGCCTTGGATATATGTATGGATTCCTAATTGAATTTACTAGACATGCTTTTTCAGTGCCAAAGTTATTGCATTGTTAATCAATCAAATGTTACCTTTGACATAACTTGTTAATTTATTATAGAAGTCAACAAATTTATAGAGTAAATATTATGTTCTCTTCCTTTATTTAGGTACTTGATAAGAGTTTAGTTTCTGTGTATGTGTTTAATAAATTAAAAATTATGACAATTATTAATATTAAAATAGTATTATAAAAATAAAAAGCTTATTGTACATGATAACTTGTAATTGTGTGATAATATAAAATATTTTTACAGCATCAATGCATCTATTTGTGCATTTTTTATGATGCATGTTTTCGGCCAATTAACCTGACAGAAGATATTTATCTTTCATCAGATATTGCTACCTCCATCTTCGTGGTCGTGAAGCCTACGAGCGGAAAAGGGTAAGTTTAACGATTATTGTTTGCAGCACCATGCAAACATCCAAAAACAACCATTAGAATTTGCACTAATCAGCTTAAACAAATAATCTATTTTGTCGTAGTTAGCTGTTTGCAGCACCATGTAAAGGTTAGAACACCATAAAAAGTACATGTTGAAGAATTTACTTGCAAGTGACGAACTAATAAGTAAAAATGAAGGTAGGTAGTAAATAGGCAATTAACTAAGGTCTGCATATTCTACACAGGAAATCAACCTGAAGCTTAACTGAAGGAGTTTTATTGTTGTTGCTTCTTAAAGGGACGAGCTGAGCAGAGCTTTCTAATTCAGTGCATGGTTTCATGCGCTTAAGGACACGAGTTACATCATTGACCCCGATAGAGAATTGTTGCTGGAAGGAACAGTAGAAAGTTTATATGCTTCCTGATAAACATATCTTAAATGTCCAAAGTTTCATAAACCAAACCAACCAAGTAGAAGAAGTTTAACCTTTAGCCATATTTTCTCCGGCAAGGAAGTTCCATCTGAATCTCTTGCAAATCGGATCTCTCTGTTCAACAGAATAAGGTCAAATCAGGTGAAAAATTACACCATTATTAGAGGTAGTTGAGTAGTTCACTTTTTAAACTGTTAAAATTCTTGCAGGCCACTGCCTCAGCTTCAGTCAACAATGGCCTTGTGGATCAAATCACCTTTGAAGAATGATAAATAAAACAAAGCACCAAATGTGAAAAAATATATCTTACCTACGCATTGATTGGGGCAGATTGGTGAGACGTTCTCCTTCAACCTGGGGGAGTCTCTGTCCTTGGCACAGTTTTGCCAGAACAAAACCATAACGATAAAATAAATCTTTAAGAAAAAATAGTTGAACCTTCAATACAATTATTTGCACTCAGTAAATTTCAGTCCTCCCCCTCTCACATTCATGGAGGTTTTATTCAGCAAATAGTTGAACTCGTGTGTGAATAAAACACGCATGAGTTCCTGATTAAAAAGGAAAAACCCACTTCATTGATTCCTAGAAGTGTCCACTGGTAGAAGCTCTCTGCGAATTTCATAATGCGGAAAAATGCATCTACAGGTAATCATGCATGGTTAGCAAAAATCTATCATGATCTATAACTAAGAACTGTTAAGCATGTGGTCTGAACTATCAAGCGTGTGGTCCGTGTCTGAGATGATAGAAGGTGACTAAACACCTATGGACAAGTTGATTTCCATGTTGTCTATAAGTCTGACTTTCCCAAACCATGCAGCGACACAGAAGACAACAGGACCCTTGATCTTTTCCACTTTCTCCAAATTATTTTGATCAACAATCTGCAGGAATCGTATGTAGTTGCATTAACAATACCTTCTATTATTCAAAATTCTACTTCTGTACTGTTTTGGCTTCATTCAAGGATCTGTTGGGTCCAAATATATTTTAATAAGGCATACGTCATTGCCAAAGTAACTCTGGCATTAGTTCATTAATCATGCGCTTTCAAATTAAGCACAGAACAGAACAACATTTTGCATCTTACCTCAGCATAATCAACCCTACCACCGGCCTCAGAAATACACTGGATGACCAAATTCCTCAACTTCTCACAATGCACTTCACCATCTTCTGCTGCAGATTTAGCTTTTAACAAAGATTTATTTATTGATAGTGCCTGAAAAGGATTGAAATAAATCTCTCTATATAGAAGGCAAAATATACTAACAATTTGTTAAGGCTTAGTGCAGCTGAAAGTGAAGTGGATGACATAAAGAAAGCTCTGGAACATAATCATTACATATTCTTTCAAGATGCTTTGCAGTTTAATGTCACTGCTGGCTTTGAGCAGTTAAAAATAATTGGTTAAACAAAATACCTTTTCCCTCTCTTCAGGTGAAAGGTGCACATTACGTGAACTCATTGCCAGGCCATCACTCTCACGTGTTATTTCAGCACCGATCACTTTTATGGAAAAATCAAGATCTCGAACCTACAAAAATCATTAATAAGTCAGTCTATGAACCAACATCTAACTCAGTAGTAAGCATAGCATAAACAAATTTGGTCGAACTTGTTGATTTTTCATTAGCGACTGACATTCATTGTTCCCAGAGAACTAGGTATGATATTAGCATTAATCTGTTATAATTCAAAGAACAGTTTACTATTAAGTTTTATAACAGACACTAAGTCATAGTTTTAGTTCAATCAGGAACTAAATTAACACCTATTTACACATTGATAGCATAAATTGTCAATTACCCTGTTTAACCAAAAATATCATTTTTTTTTCTTATAAATCAAAAACAGAAAAGCTATGAGAAATTGGTTACCATCCTCTGAATAACTCTCAACTGTTGATAATCCTTTTTCCCGAACACAGCCACATCCGGCTCTACAATGTTGAACAATTTGGTCACAATAGTAGCCACCCCTCTGAAGAAAATGGGCCTACTTTTTCCACACAATCCCACTTCTAGCTTCTCAGCCCTCACCCAAGTCTCGTGCCCCGACCCATCACCATCAACGCAAGACGCCGCCGCGCCACCTCCCTTACCCGCCACGTCACCACTGTTATTTACATAATCATACAGATTGCGAGGGTGGAAGACGACGTCGACGCCGCCGGGCAGTGCAGCGAGTTTGCGGAGGTCTCCTTGGAAATCAGAGGGGTAGGTGGAGAGATCCTCGGAGGGCGCGAACTGGCCCGGGTTGACGTAGATGGAGACGGCGACGACATCGCAGAGGGAGCGGGCCTGGGAGACGAGAGAGAGGTGGCCCGCGTGGAGAAAGCCCATGGTGGGAACAAACCCAATTAGCTTGCCTTGGGCCCGCATGGAGCGAGACCAGTTTCGCATCTCGTTCTTGTCGGAGATCAACTTTGGGGCTGTTGTGGCCATTCCAATTTTTTGGAATATTAAGCGAATGAAATGGAATGGAACAACGAATGTGTGTTTGTTGGGAAAAAACTAACTAGAACGATGATTGTGACGGCTGAAACAAACAGAAAGGAGTAAGGTTTTTGAACAAAGTATTTCGGAGTAACGAGAAACGCTGGTTCTTTGAATTAATAATTAGAATTTACAAACATAAAACTGCATAAGAAAAAAAAAACATTAACATTACAATTGAAACAAAACTAAACTCACCTTATTGGCTAGTATTGTTGTAAAATACCAGAAAATGGTATTTTAGAAGTGATAGTGGTTTAAAAATAGTAAAACTCGATTATTTTAATATTAAAAAGGTTTTATTATAAATAGAAGTTATACACGAGTTTTATTATTTTAAAACACATCATCTTTCTACAAACCACTTTTCTAGAGCTCTCTGACTTCTCTCTAAAAGTTCTGTCTTTTCGGTCGTCTGATTGAAGAACTGAGATAGTAGGATTGATCCTCTTGGTGAGCTCTTCAATTTGGACCTCTCTGTTCGGTGTAAGTTAAGTTTTCGTTGTCTTTTTGATCTTTTTCTATTTTCTATTGTATGTAAGCACTTTACCGCTTGCATATGTGTCGTTTTATTTATCAATATGAGTCTTGCTGACCAGTGATCATAATGGTATGTCCTGATCGTTCTTGTGATGTTTCTATATGTAGATAGAGAATCCTGTGGAGTTAGAGACGTTTGACGTTTATAGAATTGTTTAAGCAGGATACCAGGTAAGGGAAGCTAATGTCTTTTATGTCTCACAAACTTGTTAGGAATGTTATTATATGATTATTCTGTAATTGATTGATGTGTTTGATATGTGAATTGAGTTGTGATGTTTGAAAACGATAAATACTTAGGTTTTATCTGTTGTTTGAGAATAATCGTATGATATGGGTGCAATTGGATGCAATTGGTGTAAATATTTTAATAGAATTAATGTTCGATACTCGAATGGTCTTTGGTGGAGGTTTTGGAGTTGTATGGATTGGTTGAATAGGTATAATTCTGCTTAAATAAGTTTCTGTAGAATTATGCAGATTTGCTTACTCGTTGGGCGAGCCTACTCGCTGGGCGAATAAGTTGATCTACAGAATTATGCAGAACACTGATCTACAGAATTATGCAGATTCGCATACTCGTTGGGCTAGCATGGGTCAGTGGTTGGGCTAGTGCTACTCGCTGGTCGAATTTCCAAGTCAGAAACTTCCATACCTGGACCAGTGGCTGGGCGAGTGTTACTAGCTGGGCGAGTGAGTCAGAACCTGAAACTTGTATTTTTGAGTTAAATTGGGTGGTATTTTAGTTATCATAGAAGCTTTGTAATTATTATGAATGATGAGTATATGATATGAGATTGTTTATATGATACTGAGTTGAGATTGGTTAATGCTAACCCAAGGAGGATTAGCAGTGATTGTGGTAGTGTATGCATTGAGATAGGGATTGTCTTGGCATTTATCCTGACACTCTAATAACCATTCAAATTCTCAAGTAGAAAGGAATGGGGTATGTGGTGAGAGGAGCAGGAGGTACTAGCCTAGGGGTTTTTCCTTGAACATAGGTGTTAACGGACTGACCTTGTATGTGGTAGAGTTTTGACTCTCTTAATCTGTCGCTCTGCAGAGCATGAGAGGCCACTACAAGTGCATAACTGACTGGATCCGACCTCAATGAATGTATCCGGATTAGTTGAGTCGTAGTTTAGAAATATATGTGTGTGAATATATGCTTGTTTGTAGTTGTTAGATATATCGATATTATATGGTTTAAGAAAATTCTTTGAAAGTCATTAGCTTACCCTTTTTCTGTGTTTTTGTCTTATGTTGTATGTTTTCCTTTTGCGATGATCACCTATTCGGTGAGAGCAGTGGTGGATGCAGTTTCAGAGACACCTCTGGAGGTTGAGGAGCCATCTTTTAGGTCGAAGGAGGTCTTAGTGGGAAGTTGTTGTAAGTAGTTAGCTTGTGTCTAGAGTTAGAAATGTTTGGCATGTATAGTTGATATATTTATATAGTTTGATCATTTGTAAGACTGTATTAATATACTTTATACATTTGTTTATTTGTTTTGAACACTAAGATGAAATATCCTATTTTATTAGTTTTAAGCTGCTAAAATTAGAATGTTACAATTGTCACTCATTGTAACCGGTGCAGACTATGGAAATCTCATCTACGTTGCGATTGCCGCTATTAATGACAGATTTTTGAGTAGCAATTACTGCTATTAATGACAGTTTTTTAAGTAGCGATTGCGCTATTAATGACAGATTTTTGAGTAATATTTCTGTAAGATTTTAAAATGTATGCAAAAATATTTTCAATTCTCAAAGTTATCTTTCACCGGTGAATTTGTTTAAACTAAATTTAAAAAAAAAATTAAAAAAAAGTATTTAAAATTTTTATTATTGTGTTTATCTAATCTATTAATCTATAAATAAATAGTTT